>WNFM01222483.1_pt1 | contig 23765 bp, 25 predicted proteins | sample 5400271 | NCBI WGS metagenome assembly WNFM01 (sample SAMN13153352, study PRJNA577476) | soil metagenome | isolation source: 60 cm saprolite on Douglas fir-dominated hillslope | place: USA:California | collected 2013-09-17 | reverse complement strand
GTTTCCGAGTTTCCCCTTCGGGTAAAATGCGCGACCCTGGCCTGGCACGCGCTGCGCGCCGCGCTCAAGGGCGAACAGGAAGCTGTTTCGACTGAATAGGACCATCTGGATAGAATCGTGGCATCGAACGAACAAATCGTCCTCACGCGTGACGTTGACGCAACCCAGATTCCCAGCGGAATACCTCATCCGCTTACTGCGGGAACCAAAGTGCGGCTGATGCAAGCGCTGGGTGGCAGTTATACGGTGATGACCGACATGGGCTACATGGTCCGCGTTGACGCCAAAGATGCTGATGCCCTTGGCCTTGCGCCCTCCTCGGAGGCGGCGACTGGAGCCCCGGCGGAATTCAGTGAAAACCTGGTCTGGGACCAACTGCGCACAGTCTACGATCCAGAGATTCCCGTGAACGTGGTGGATCTGGGTCTTATTTATTCCTGCCAGATCTTGCCGGTAGCGGAAGGAAATAAGATCGACATTAAAATGACGATGACAGCGCCAGGCTGTGGAATGTCAGACGTGCTTAAAGCTGATATCCAGCGCAAGCTGTCCAGTCTGCCCACCGTGAAAGAACTCAATGTGGATGTGGTGTTTGATCCGCCGTGGCATCCGGGCAGGATGACAGAGGGCGCGCGCCTGCAATTGGGATTGGACCTGGAGAGCACACCGTTCCCGATGTATTGAAAACGCGGGAGAGCGTGCTATATCCCCACTCGCGCTCCCGCGTTCCTTCCCTGCCGAGCCAACTCGGTCGCTGGTTCTAACAGAAAGTGGATGGAGTTTCAGTACGCGGTGCCCGGGGACACTTCCGGCGAACCCGTCACACATGACCGAAACCCCTGAAGCGCGGCCACTAAGACATTGGTGGCACACACACTCGAAAAAGATATAGGCAGAAGGCAAAACATTTCCTGCCGTTGGCTTTTTTTGTTAGAAACTCTTAGGAAATCTCGGCCTAAGCCAGTAGCGCACGGGGTAATTGAGAAGACTCTAAATCTAAGAAAAATCAATCGATTACGGCCAATCAAGAACCGTCAGAATAGGTTCGAAACAGCTCGGATTTTGTGCAGGATTTTTGCTCATGCTATAGTCCTCCCACGCCTGACAGACAGGCATCAACGCTTTGCGCCAACTGATCTTTCGGCGTAAGAGCAGGCAGGAAGAAATGCCGGATAAGTTGCCCAAAATCGTGCTCGTTCTGATTGTGCTGATGGTGGTGTTTTCACCATTCATGCAACTGAACAGTCTGGACAACTTCCCGGTGACAACCGGAGACATCGAATTGCATATCATCTCCGTGTTGTTTGAAACCGGCATGTTCTTTGTGTTTGCCGGGATATTGTCACTGTTTCCGGCTTTGTGGCGTTCCGGTTTTCTAACTCCGGCCGCCGCAGTTGCCAGCGCCAACCACGAAGAGGCGGCCCCCGAGACCGAACTCTTCGGTTTTGCCCTGCCTTTGCGCATCTGATTTCATTTCCATTCCCAAAGTGTGTCCGTAAGAGGAGCCCCACAGCAGCGAGAGGGAAGCTTCTATTGCGGCCGCATCTCGCCGGTCCTTATATGTATCTGGGCCGGAATCAGGCAATCGTAATTTAGAACCAAAAAAAGGAATGGAACGATGAAATCCACTGAAGTTTACACACCCCCGCCGGTAGGCTTGTTGGCTGGAGTCCAGTCAGCACTCCTGAACGAACCGCGCGTTGACGAATGTTCCTGTAATGACGGCGCTGAAGCAAGCGAAGATGAATGGCTTGTCCAGGGTTGCATCCGTGGCGAGCGACAGGCATGGGAAGATCTGATCGACAAATATAAACGGCTAATCTATTCGATCCCGATTAAGTATGGGGCATCACCTGAAGACGCTGCGGACGTATTTCAGTCGGTTTGCATTGAAGTGCTGAACAGCCTCTCACAATTGAAAAATGTGCAATCATTGCGGTCCTGGCTAATCACTGTGACCATCCGGCAGGCATACCGCTGGAGGAAGAGGCAGGCGAACCACGTTGAACTGGACGCGATGGATCCCGAGGTGGCCGAAGGAATCGCTTCCACACCTCACTTGGACATGCTGGCGCAGTTTGAGCAAGAACAGATCGTGCGCGAAGTAGTGTCACAACTTACTCCCAGGCATCGTGAGCTGGTCCGGCTTCTCTTCTTTGAACAGCCGGCGCTGCCTTACGCGGAAGTAGCCAGGCGTCTCGGGTTGGCCATTGGTTCCATAGGCTTCATCCGCGGGCGCTGTCTGGAGAAGCTGCGCAAGGCCCTGATGGAATACGGGTTCAAGGGTTAGGCAAAAGCTGCAGGAAGCGCAACAGCCTGCAAGGCTGTTGCGCTTCAGATTCGCGAGTAGATTCTAGCGGAAGGAACCAGGTCGCGCCGATACTGTTCCAGGGGATCCAAGGGCTTCGACCCCTCTGGTAAAGCGTATGTTTTAGAGAGTCTTTGCGCGAATCCTGACACCAGGAAGTGCAGGTCTTCCAGGTTGAAGGGCTTGGCGATGAAGTCATTGGCGCCTGCATAGTAGGCCGCCTGGACCTGTTCTGGCTGGCCCCTGTGAGTCAGAACAACCACGTAAGGCTGGGCTTTCAAGTTTACTGAGCGAATCCAACGGCATGTCTGAAGCCCAGTTATGCCGGGCAGGTCCCAATCCAGGATGCACAGTTGAACCTGGCCTGACAGCACAGCGGAACATGCTTGCTCCCCGTCCGTCACCGCGACTACATCACAACCCCAATATTCAAGGGCCGCTTTTCTAAGATCGCAGAAGAGCGATTCATTACCGCCAAGGAGCACCCTAAGCTTCTTCATTTCCATCCTCCAACAAACAACAGCGTTCGCTAGGATGCGGTCTTAAAGTCGCGCCGCATGCCGGTTGCAAACTGCTGGGGGCCGCAGGAAAGTTCGCTGATACAGAACAAATCGTCAGGACTGGGCCAGGCGACGCCGGTGGCAGCGTTCCTTTTGTATACGGCCAGCGCCATTTTCAAATGTTTAATGTCTTTTTCCAGACTGCGGACGGCCAGGCTTTTGGTAACCAGTAAGGCCGCTTTCAAATACAAAATGTCCTGTTCGATACCGGCAGCAGCCTCCAGCCATTTCTGATCGTCATCCATAAGGGGGTCTCCAAATGAGTGAATTACTTACGCGCTTGGCGCGCAATAATTACTCAACATTTTCAGCATTTCCTACATTTGGAACGCTTTTCGAGCCAAAGTCTAAGTTCAGACTTGTCAGGGCGATACAGCCGGTGTTCCCGCCCTTTCTCGTTACTTGCGTGTTGCTATATAGAGTCAACCTGGGTGTGCAAAAATATAGAAGTGTGCAAACTGAATGCCAAGTCCTTGGACTTTACGTGAACGCTGCACGATACACATTGGCTGACCTTTCCTTGAATCATAAGAAATTCCAATCTTGTCGTCGTTCAGCATGAGCTTGCTCCATGCGAACGATCGTCCATATCTCTAGTCCTTTCGAGTAGAAATTTTACGTTTTACGCCTCAAGTTCCCGGTCGATTCTGCCGATGAAACTATTTCTGAGGAATTGTTCATGGAACCATTTACCGCGTTGCTGCTCTCCACCGACCCCGGCTCCCGGAGTACCACACAGCGGATTCTCGACGAATACGGCGTTAGCATCAAATTGGCCGGTTCGGTTGCCGACGCCAGTCAACTGATCAAGAACACTAAGTTTGACCTGGCGATTTATGACAACGATGTCCCTGGCGCCCTGGATCTGGCGGCCGGACGTTCGCCCATCGCTAATCCCAAAATGGTCTTTGCCCTGGTGCGGAACACGAACCGAAATGAAGCCGCTGGGAAGCGCGTTCACTTTGTAGTACAGAAGCCTTTTACCGCGGGCCTGTTCGCAAGAAGCTTGCGTGCCGCCTATGGCACCATGCTCCGGGACCGAAGGATATCCTTTCGTCATCCGGTACAGATCAAGCCGGCTTCGGCTGTCCTGGTGCAAGAGCGCGGAAACCAGACGTTGCAGGCATGCACCATCCTGGATTTGAGCCAAACGGGGCTGTGCATTCAGACACTGGAAATTCTGCCCCAGGGCGCAAGTCTGGAGATTGAATTTCAGTTGCCGGAGAACAGAGGACTGATTCACATTAGCGGCAGCGTCATGTGGACGCGGGCTTCAGGACGCACGGGAGTCAAGTTTGTTCATGTTTCTGCGGCGGAGCAAAAAATGCTGACCCTGTGGCTGGACTCACTGTTGCCCTATTCGATTGAAGGAATCGCCAAACCGCTACGCAACGCTCACAACGCACTACAATTGCAAACCTAGTGTGATTTTTACGCCCTCACGTACGGTCTACTGACGGGCAAAATCGATGTATCCGCGCTGAGGATCGGCGCTGATCAACTTGACCCGCAACTTGTCGCCCACGTCCACACCCTGCCCGTGAACCAACAGGCCTTCAACGTGTGGAGCAAGCACGCGCACAAAAGTCCCTTTGGGAGTCACGCCGGTGGCAATGGCATCAAATACCTGACCGATCCTGCTGCTCATGGTCACGGCAGCAATGCGTTTTGACATTGCCCGTTCAACCTTTCGCGCCGCGTCTTCCATCGCCGTGCAATTGGTCGCGATCGCGGCCAGGTCAGCATCAGAATAAGGGCTTTTCTGGCCCGAGAGCAGAGACTTGAGCAGCCGCTGCGTCACCACGTCAGCAAAGCGGCGGTTGGGCGCGGTGGAATGGGTGTAGTCCTGGACTGCCAGGCCGAAGTGTCCGGGCGAAGGCTGGCCGGGCCGTTCCAGAACGTATTCTCCCGGGCCCATAAGCTTTATCACGGAAAGTGAGAGGTCGGCGAAGTGGTCAGGATCGGCGGCCTTGCGCGCTTGCAGAAAATCATTGAGCGCTTTTGAGTCCGGCTGCTCCGGAAGCTTGCCGCCCTGCTGCGCGGCCAGGGCCACGATGCGGTCCCAGCGTTCCGGCGTCTTCACCACCCGCCGGATAGAAGAGAGTTTGGCTTCTTCCAGCGTGCGCGCCACTACTCCGTTGGCGGCGATCATGAAATCTTCAATCAGCTCGGTGGCGCGGTTTTTCTCCTGCTTCTGCAAGTCAATAATCTGGTCATTGAGCACCACGGGATGGACTTCAGTGGTCTCAATGTTCAACGCGCCGTGGCGATGGCGTTCGTTTTTGAGAGCCTGCGCAACTTCATCCTGCAACTTGAGCTGGGTCTGCAATTCGGCTGACGCAGCTACTTTCGCCGGCGCCGGCCCACGGCCTTCCAGCCAGGCTCCCACCGCGTTATACGTAAGCTGCGCCTTGTTGACGACCATGGCGCGGTAGATATGGTGCTGGCTGACACAGCCATTGCCATCAACCACAAACTCAGTAACCATGCTCAGCTTGCCATCCACTTCAAGCAGTGATGTTGTGCCCGTAGAGAGCTCTTCCGGCAGCATGGGGAAGTTGCGTACGCCGGTGTAGACGGTGCATGTTTCCTTGCTTGCATGCAGGTCGATGGGCGAACCCTTGAGCACAAATGAATCCACATCGGCTATGCCGATCATCACTTTGGTTGTGCCATCGGGCAGCTTTTCTGCCACTTCGATCTGATCGAGATCGCGCGAGGTGTCATTGTCAATCGACGACCAGAGCAGGTTGCGTAGATCGCGGACGTCTGCGGCCGCCGTCTGCGGCGGTTTGGATTTGATTTGGGCAAGCTGCTGCTGGACTTCAGCGGGGAAGTCCGGCTCAAAGCCGTTTTGCAGCATGATTTGTTTTGCTGCGGCCTGAAGGTCGAAGTGGGAAGGATGTGAATTATTCATAGATAAGAATGAAGGCAGAAAAGCTTAACATGGGAAGGTGATTCATCGGACACGCAGCAATCGAGACCTGCTACCTAACTCGCTGCGTCGCTCAGCCGTGCTTCTCCAGCTGCTCGACCACGCCATTGAGATCGGGATAGCCGGCGCCAAAGCTCCTTGTGAACCAGTTCCCACCGCGCTCGGCAATCCTCTCGCCATCAGCGATCACCTCGAATTGCCCGGTCTTGCCAGGCGTAACAACGGCTTCAATGCCGAGGCGCTTCTTGATGAGGGCCACGAGACTCGTGACCTTGGCCTTGTTGTTCTGTCACGTCGGGCAATGAACGATCTCAATCTTCATTCTGTTCTCTAATCTCCTTCGTGCAGCCAACGAGCAGTTCAGTTGGTTCGCCAACCTATGCGGATTTACAGACAACAGTGCCGTAAATAACTGGTCCCCGGCCTTCGTTATTCATTGGGCTTCTTATCGCGCAAAAGTTCCTACGAACGCGCTGCGCTTGTTGTGCAGCGTCCAGGAAACGCTCAGATCGTTGCCGCGATATTCGTCCGTCATCGCCACGGCGGGCATGGCGTGGGCGGTCTGCGTGAGCGGCTTGTAGAAAGTGTCCTCATTGCCGCAGAGGTGGTCCTTGTCGCCGATGGCGCGGGTTTCCACCGTGACCACGTCACCGGCCTGAAGGCGGGCGCGGGCGCTGTGCTCGCCCTCGGCCACTTCCATATCAATTCGGGTATCAACGACGCGGACCACGTGGCGCAAAAGTTCGCCGCCTATCTCCTGGGAAAAATTGATCAGGGCCTGGCGCTGTTCGGGAGTAGCCTGCCGGTCCACGATCAGCACTGACTTGGCCGGATAGGGCTTGCCGTAAGGATCGCCCAGCGTAGCCTGCGCCTTGATGGCGCCAACCACGGTCAGACCGGCGAGGGAAACGCCGTCCCACGAGCCTTCGCTGATGTGCCACGCCACAATCGCTTCCTGGCCTGTCGTGTTCATCTCGCCGTTGGCGAAACACTGGCCCACATAGACGTCGGCGCTGCGGGTTTCAAGGTACTCGCCCTTGATTTGCGGCCGGGGAGCCGCGAAAACGGCCATGGTCACCAACATAATGAAAGCGCAAAATACGATGTTCTTTCTCATAAAAAACTCCTGCTGAAACTATTGTAGGCTGTACGCAGCCGGCGGTGAATCCATAAATTAGTGAAAGTTTTCAACCTTGCCTGCGCAACTTCAAAGGATCAGGGCTGCAACGGCGCAGGTCCATCGCGAACCAAGGGCGTTTCTGCCGCGCGGGCCTGGCCATACAGGAGCGTGAAGGCGATGTTCGCCAATATCAAGACCAGCAGAGCCGGCACGTAAGTTATCGCAAACCTGATTGCAAACAGCGCCTTCATTGACCCAGGGAGAAACCGGTCGAGAAAAACGATCCTTAATGCCACTATCAGCAGCAACAGCGCGCCGGATGTAAGAGTTACCAACAACAACTTGCCGAACACCCGCCCACCCAAGGAAAAGCCACGACGCAGCGTTGTGAACACGCCTCCCGGCTCGCTGGTGCCTGCCGGAACGACCAATGAAAAAAGAGAAGCAATCGCCATGCCTGGAATGAAAAATATGGTGCTTCCTATCATGGTAGGAAGGCCAATGACCAGGGAGTAAAGCAGCGCAGCAGGAATAAATTTGAGCATGTCGCCAAGGATGCGGGACAAAGAAATCGGCCGCGCGGCAAGCTGTTCAGTGGTAATCCTGCAGACACCGCGAGCTGCCAGTAGGATTGGCGCCCAAAGGGCAAACAGGAGCCCGAAGAGGGCAGTCATCTGGTGAGCGAAGGTCATCGATTGCCATAAAGTCCGGGGATCAAGCTCGCCTTCGCCGGCGCCGCGCACCATGAATATTGACACAGCAGTCAGAGAAACAATCCCCAGCAGTCCGGCTATCAGAGCAGACCAGCAATGCAAACGTGCCTGGGCGGCAAACAACCGGGCCATTCCCACCAGCAGCGAAGGGCGAGCTTGTGCGTGCATTGCTGCGTCTGGTTGCAACTACTTGCTCGCGCCGCAATGGCAGCTGCGATCACCGGAGCGGCAATTCCCCGGCTCGGCCAGTTTTCCGTCGGGGCCGATGCAGGTCTGCGTCATAGCGCACCAGAAGAGGCCGTCACCGGAGCGCGGAACGGTTGGATCAGGCTCTGACCAGATGTACTGGCTCTTCCAATGCAGCGCGGAGCACAGCCCCGGACGGTCTGTATTGAAACGATCAGGTACGTTGCTCATGCTGCGCCTCCTGCGGGCGACGATCCTGCTGCCGCCAGAATGGCCCGTTTCACTGCCACCCGGGCCAGTTGGATTTTGTGAGCGTTGTGGCCCAGGCTTTTTGCTTTTGCCACTGCCGCCTGCGCCGCCTGATCGGCCGTGGCCTGGGTCACGGCTTTACCCTGCAGCGCCTGCGCGGCTTCGGCGGAAACCCACGGAATCGGCGCAACGTGCCCCATGACTACCCGCGCGCTCTGCACCGTGCTGCCGTTCATGGTCAAAGCGACAGCGGCTGTGGCATAAGGCCAGTCAAACGCTTCTTTCTGGCGAACTTCGTAATGGCCTGCCCGAACTCCTGGCGCGGGAGGAACAATTACGTGCGCGATGAATTCGTCCGGGCGCAGATCGTGCTCGCGTTCCTGCTCCGTCTTGGGAATGACAAAGAATTTTTCCACTGGAACTTCTCTGGAGCCTCGAGGACCAACGATTCGCACCTTGGCGTTATAGGCAATCAGGACCGGAGCTATGGTTGAAGGGCTAACGAAAAGAGCAGGACCATCATTGCCGAGGATGGCGTGGTAGCGATTGTCGCCCTGGAGCACCAGCGATTTTCCATCCTGTTGCGCCAGCAAGCCATGGCCGCTGCGGAAATACCAGCAACGCGGACGCTGGCAAAGATTTCCGCCGATGGTTGCGACGTTGCGGATCTGCGGGCTGGCCGCTTCACCCGCGGCCGCAGCCAGCATGGGGTGTTGATGCTGTATCTGGGCCGCGGCGGCGATTCGATCCAGCGTAACAAGGGTGCCCAGATGTGCCGCGCCGCCCTCGTTGGTGATGGCATGCAGGCCAGCCACCTGCTTGATGTTCACCAAGCGTTTGGGCGTGGTGATCTCATCTTTCATTAAAGAAAGCAGATCACTGCCGCCAGCAAGGATTTCAACCTCACCCCAGCTCTTGCCGAGCAGAGCCGGCACCTGGTCGGCGGTCTTAGGAGCGGTGTACTCAAACGGTCGCATGGCTGCCTCCTTGAGGATTAAGCGCGGCCAGCACGCGGTCGGGCGTGATGGGCATGAAAGGCACGCGCACGCCGACGGCATTGGCCACGGCGTTGGAAATCGCTGCCATGGGGCCGACCGTGGGCGGTTCGCCCAAACCGATGGGCCCGCGCTCGTCATAGCCTTTGCCGGTCATCATGTGCACCACCAGTTCTCCAACATCGCCGATACCTGCCAGCCGGTAGAAATCCATGTTGGGGTTGAGCATGTGCCCGGTATTCGGGTCCATAATTTTTTCTTCATAGAGAGTGGTTGCGATTCCCATGATCATGGCGCCATAAACCTGGCTTTCTGCGGTCTTCATGCTGATGATGAGCCCGCAATCCTGCACGCAGACCATCTTGTTCATTTTCACAATGCCCGTTTCGGTATCCACGGAGACGTCGGCCATCACCGCGCCGCCGACGCCGCTGGAGATCAGGTCGCCCGGTCCGGGATTCTTGCCCAGCGCCTGGATCGGCTGCGTGCCGAGTCTGGCGCAAGCATCTTTCCAACTCATGCTGCGCGAAGGCGCAGACTTCACGCGGATGCTTCCGCCCGTGGCTTCCAATTCATCCGGCTGGGCATTTAGAGCCGGAGCTACCTTGGTGAAGAGTTGGTCGCGGGCATCAATGGCTGCGCGTCGCGTGGACGAACTCACGCCGCCGATGGTGGTGCTGCCACCAGAGCCGCCTGACTTCGGATATTGATTGTCACCGATCTTCAATTCCATCTGGTTCAAGGCGAGGCCGAGAGTATCACCAGCAACGATCAGGATGGCAGTGCGGGTACCAACGCCCAGATCCTGCGTGCCCATCTGAATCTCCACTGAGCCGGTGGGATAGATAGTAAGAGCGCAATTGCTCTCATGTCCGCGTCCGCCCCAGGTGTGGACGGCAACTCCCAAGCCGCGTTTCACCGGACCTGAGCCGCTCTGGCCTCGAGGATGCCAATTCTGCTTCCAGCCCATCAGGTCAGAGGCGATGAGCAGTTCATCATGGTATGTGTCCGCGCCGTTATAGGTGGCTCGCGTGGGAATGTTCTTTAACAGGACCTCTACCGGATCCATACCGATCTTGGCGGCAACATCTTCAATGGCTGACATGGTGATGAGGCAGCCCTGGGGATGGTTGGGCGCACGCCAGGCGCGTGCCGGCCCGATGTTGGTAGATACGGCGGTGTGCTGTTTGCGCTGGTTGGGTATGTTTACGACATAAGGCATGGGCGGAGCTCCGCCTCCGCCCGGACCTCCGGTGCCCCAGGATTCGGATTGCCACGCGGTTAGCGTGCCATCTTTTTTGGCGCCGACTTTCACTCTGGCAAAAGCCGAAGGCCGGCAGCCGGCGACCTCTAGTTCAGCGTCGCGCTCCAGCATCACCCGCACCGGCTTGCCGCCGGCTTTCTTTGAAACCTGCGCCGTGTAGATGCCCCAGCGATCAACACCAAACTTGCTGCCAAATCCCCCGCCGACGTGGTCCTGATGTATGTGGACGTTCGACTCCTGAATCTTTAGGGCCTGCGCATACTGGCCCGAAAGCCCGGAGACGTTTTGCGTGGAGATGTGGGAGAAAAGGTGGTCGCTGTCAGTCCACTCCGCAACAGAGCCGTGGCTTTCCAGGCAGCAGTGCGTGATTACCGGACAGCCATAAACTCCTTCCGAGACTACTTCCGCCTCTTTAAAGCCCGCGTCCGGATCGCCTTTTACCTGCTCCAGCTCCTTCTTGAAGGGTGAGGTCACGCGCTCCGCTTCCTTCACGGGAGCAGCCTGCAGGGCCTTGATGACGTTGTCGCTGACCTCGTTGTCCTTCATTCGTTTACTCATTTCGGGTGTCACTTGAAATGCCAGGCCACGTTTCTGCACTGTGGCGATGATCTGGTCATCCGGCATATCGGCATTGAACATCTGCCGGAGATCGCCCGGGCTGAGTGGGCCGGTGCTCTCCGCGACGTTTTTGGGTTGAGTGAAGTCGTCCACGAAATGCGGCAGCGGCTCGTACTGGACCTTGACGGCGCGCGCAGCATCGGCGGCGGCGCCTTCGTCGACCGCAGCCACCACTACAATGTCATCGCCAGCCCAGTGAATTTCGCTGCCGGCGTCCTGGACGATGTGCACAGCTTTTACGCCAGGCATCTTTTCCGCGGCTGAGGTATCAACGCTTACGACCTTGGCGTGCGCGTGAGGGCAGCGCACTACTTTGCTATAGAGCATGCCCGGCGGATGCACGTCATAGCTGTATTTGGCGCGGCCGGAAACTTTGTCCGGGCCATCGACGCGGGAGATGCGCTTGCCGATTAGCGACCGCTGTTCCGCCGCGGGCCATCCGTATTTAGTATTGTCGTCGGCCATGGATCAAGCTCCTTTCGTCTTCGCCGCCTGCATCACCGCGGCGCGCATTCCGGCGTAGGTGCCGCAACGGCAGAAGTTTCCGCCCAGCCCGTGCTTGATCTGCTCCGGCGTGGGATTGGGATGCTGGTCTAGGAACGCCTTGGTGGCGACAACGAAGCCCGGCGTGCAGAAGCCGCATTGCTGTGCGTCATTATCGATAAATGCCTGTTGAATGGGATGAAGATGACCGGGTTCGCCCAGGCCTTCCACGGTGGTAATCTGAGCAATCTGCGCATCGATGGCGAGTACTGAGCAGGAGTAGACTGCTTTGCCATCCATCAACACCGTGCATGCGCCGCAGGTGCCGCGATCACAAACGCGCTTGGCGCCGGTAAGCTCAAACTGATCGCGCAAGGCGTCCAGAAGGGTTACGCGCGGCTCAAGCTGGGCGCTCAGCTTCTTGCCGTTCACGTTGAGAGACACCGGGACCTTGCCCGGCCCCTGCGTTGCTATCTGGTCTTCAGCCAGCGCGAATGCGCTCACCTGGCTAACCAGAGGGACTGCCGCGGAAACGCCGGAGATTTTCAGGAAGTCACGGCGCGAAACTCCAGAGCTGGAACCGGAGGAAGATTTCTTGGATTTGTTTGGCTTATCTTTTTCGGGCTTTGCAGGCTTCTCAGGCAGATCGTCCACAGGATGCCTCCATGACTTTGCAGGTCGGAATGACAGCAAGGTGCGAAACTAAGAATTGTAACTCTCCAGTGTTGTGCGTGTCTTGTCTGGCGACTGCGGAGCAGAAGAATGGCGAGCGATTCCGTTTTGGGAATGTTAAGAAAGGATGAAACTGTGCAGAGAGCTTGGGACGAGTTGCATCGGCAAACTATACTTACATTCTTTTGAGAGCCAATCTTTTGAACAAATCGATGATTTCATTTTGCAAGCTTTTTCTCTTCGCTGTCCCGCTGGCGAATTTTGCTTTCGCAGCGCCGCAAGCGGACAGATCTAACGTTTGTCCGCGCGAGGCCAAAGACTTCGTGGTTATCCAGCAGCGAGCGGAGACGAAAGATCCTGTCGCACAGACAGCGCTGGCATCCTGCTATGACCTGGGCCAGCACGTGCAACCCAACGGAAAAGAGTCCATACGCTTGCTCACCGAAGCGGCCGGCCAGGGTTATGCACCGGCCGAGTATGAGATCGGGCGGATATACCTTTACGGCCGCGGGATACCGGTGGACTATGCGAAGGCCTTGCTCTGGGAACGCAAAGCGGCTGAACAGGGTGACTCGCGTGCCCAGAACGACCTTGCATTCATGTATGAGCGCGGCTTTGGGGTCCCGGCTGATCCGGCGCAGGCCGCAGAATGGAACCGCAAGGCCGCGACGCAGGGCCAGCCCGAAGCACAGTTGCATCTGGCACAGGCGCTTGATCAAGGTACTGGTGTGAGCAAGAATCCGGCCGAAGCAGAGCGATGGTATGAAGCGGCAGCCAGGCACGAGCAGCCGGCAGCGCAACTGGAGCTGGCACGGAAGTTTGCGCAGGTATCGGATTGCGCTCAGGCGATCCACTGGTACAAAGAAGCGGCGGCTCATGGCCAGGCGGCGGCCATGTACGAACTGGGAAAGCTTTACCTGACTCCCAAATGCGCGAACAGGAGCAGGGCATTCACGTGGTTCACCATCGGCGCGCGATTCAGATCAGCCGAGAGCCAGGCAGAAGCGGACAGGCTGGAACAAGCGTTGACTCCACCAGAGAGAAAGCACGCCAGGCTGGTCGCAGAGCGATGGATCAAACAGCACCCTGGTTCTGAGAAAGATGAAGACGAAGAGGAGAAGCGCTAAGCCCTCTCCCTCTTCGTCTTTTTGCAGCTCAGTTCGATGTCGCAACTTGAGTTCAGAACCAGCCTTGTCCGGTAGGGTTCAAAGCAGCCTCAGCGAAAGCCCGAGTTGCCGCCGTGCTGTGCTGGTCGGCATTCTCATGGAACGGCACCACCACGTAGTGGATCTCGCCGGCTTCCAGGTTGACGAAATTGTGATAGGCCACATAATCAACGCCGGCCTGGTGTGCGCCCAAGGTCGAAGTAATGCCCGGAGCGAGAAAGATCACATAGACGGTCCCCGCCGTTGGCGCGGGAATGGCCTTGCTTTGCAGCAGGTCTGAGAGCTTCTGCTGAATGGTCAGGTCATTGACCCTGGACTTGCTTAGGTCGCTGAAGTCTTCCAACCGCGGCGCGGCTCGCAGGGTCCTGACGTTGTGTTTTTGCAGCTCCGCCAGGTGCGTACTTCCCTGGCTGGCCGTGATATCGAGCAGGGAAGATTCGCGCCCGCGAAATTGCTGGTCACCCCAGCCGGCGCCCAGGAAAATGCTGACCTGCTGGGCCGACTTGAGCACCGCGCCGCCGTGAAACTTCTTTTCGCCGGCCACGGAAAAGTCGGCCGGAACAATCTGGGCTTTGCCGCCGTCATCATCGAAGACAAAATTCGGTTCGGTGGGGCGGTCCAGGGAAGACGCGGCCTGTGCGGAGTTGTTTGCCTGCTGGACGGCGAATGCCGCCGTTGTCAGGCCGGCAAGCAACAGTGTGCCAAATACGAGTCTCTTCATAGCTTCTCCTATTGAGTCACCTTAAGTGAAATGTCGTCCAGTACAAACGAAGTCTTCAGCGAGGAGTCTTCTGCACCGACAAAGAAGACCTGTATGGTCTGGCCTTTGAAGGAAGTCAGATCAAATGTCTTTTGCTGATAGCCGGTGGCGTGGTTCAAATTGGAATATGTTGCAAGTGTTGAGAGAACCGTGCCGGAGCTGTTGCGCACCTGCACCTGCAGAGTGTCAAAAGCCGTGGTGGTGGAGGTTTCAGCGGTATCAATGTGCAGCCAGAAGCTGAACGTCGCCGCTGTCGCGTTGGCCGGTATGGTGACCTGTTGCATCACGGTGTCGGTCGTCGTGGTGCCCCATCCGTTCATCCAGGCATCGAACGTGCCGGTGTGCGGGGGTTCGGAGGTGGAGCTGTTGATGATATTCAGCGGGGTATGAGTGGAGGTAAGCACCCAGGGCGCCGGATTCGAGGCCCCATTTTCGAAACCGCCGTTGCCGATCAACTCGGTCACGGTGCCGCCCCCGTTAGAGACGGTTACAGTCACGGTTGAAGACGTGCCCACGTTGCCGGCCGCATCGAACGCCTTGGAAGTGATGGTGTGCGAAGCATTCGTCACGGTGGTCGTATTCCAACTGAAGGAGAGTGCCGTTGCGTTAGTGTTGCTGGCGGCGACAGCACCATCGATCAGAATCTGCATCTGCGTCACACCTACATTGTCTGAAGCAGTTGCGTTGATGGTTACCGTGCCGGAGACAGTAGCGCCATTCGCCGGAGCGGTGATGGAAGTTGTTGGAGGTGTGGTGTCGGTCGTTGACGGCGTGGTCACGTTCAGCGCGAAATCGTCCACCACGAACGAAGTCTGCAGGCTGGCGTCTTCAGTGCCGACAAAGTTGATCTGGATGGTCTGACCCTTGAAAGAGGTCAGATCAAAGGTCTGCTGTGCGAACCCGGTATTCTTGTCCAAGTTGGAGAAGGTTTTGAGCGTCGAGAGCACGGTGCCCGAGGAGTTGCGTATTTGCAATGCAAGGGTGTCAAACGCCGTTGTGGTGCTGGTTTCAGCCGTATCAATATGCAGCCAGAAAGTCAGCGTGGCAGCAGTTGCATTGGAAGCAATTGAGACCTGCTGCATCAGCGTGTCCGTGTGCGTGGCGCCATAGCCATCGAGCCACGCTTTCCATGTTCCGCTATGCGCGGGCTCACTGGTGGAATTGCTGATTACCCCTGTGGTTGCGGTCCAGGGAGCGGGATTGGTCGATCCGTTCTCAAACCCCGGGTTACCCAGTATTTGTGTGGTAGTGCTTCCGCCGCCGGATGCATTGACGGTGAGAGCAATCGTGGTTGTGTGGGTAACACTGCCTCCAGTGGCAGTCACGGTCACGTTTACAGTACCGGTGGTCGCGGTGCTACTGGCGGAAAGAGTCAGAGTTGAGCTCCCGCTGCCAGGCGCGGCGATTGAAGCTGGACTGAAGCTGGCAGTCACGCCCGCAGGGAGGCCCGAAGCCGATAAGGAAACCGCAGAGTTGAAGCCGCCACTGACTGTCGTGGAAACCGTTGAGCTTCCAGAGGTGCCCTGGGTTATCGACAGGCTGGCCGGTGAAGCGCTGAGTGTAAAGTCCGGCGTTGCCGCAGAGTTGACGGTCAGAGCAATCGTGGTTGTGTGAGTAACACTGCCCCCGGTGGCAGTCACGGTGACATTTACGGTGCCGATGGTCGCGGTGCTGCTGGCGGAAAGAGTCAGAGTTGAACTCCCGCTGCCAGGCGCGGCGATGGAAGCTGGACTGAAGCTGGCAGTTACGCCCGCAGGCAATCCCGAAGCCGACAACGAAACCGCAGAGTTGAAGCCGCCGCTGACTGTCGTGGAGATCGTCGAGACGCCGGAGCTGCCCTGAGTGACACTCAACGAAGCCGGCGAAGCGCTGACGGTGAAGTCCGCAGTTGGCTGCTTCCACACATCGGAAATGGGAGTGGCCGTGGCAGCGGAGCCCACACGAGTCAAGCCGTATAAATCTTCGACGGTGCGCAGCACATTGAAGTGGTTAATGGTTTCAGCAAACTGTCCCTGCTTCACCATCGGCCCCACAAAAATGGTTGCGATCTTGTTGCCGCTGGCGCTGTCATCTTCGTCCCAGGTCACGATCAGCAGGCTGTTGTGGGTTTGAGCGAATTGAACATAGCTGTCGATGTGCTGTTGCAGCCAGGTATCGCCCTGAGCAATCGTCCCGTCATGCATGTCGTCGGTGAGATTGGGATCCACGATGGAGACCGTTGGCAGGTTCGTGAAGTCAGTCGGGAAGCTGGTGAACGGCTGGTTTGAGGTGGTAGGCACGTTGCTGAAGTTTACCCACGGAGCGTGTTTCCGCGCATAACCTCCCGAGGTGCAAACTGTTGAACCGGCTGAGGGCAGGTCTTCTGAAAATCCGGTGAATGTCTGGCCTGCGGCTACCAGTTCGGTGGCCAGGTTCTCTGTAGAGAACGTATGCGGGCAGGTATCGTCGGTAATGCCCTGGTTCGACCCTGAGAACAGATCAAGATAATTTGGCTGGCTGGGATGCTCAACCCCAAACGATTGGGTAAACAGCGCACCCTGCTGGGCAAGGCTGTTGATGTAGGGCGCGGACGACGAGCCGATGATGGAGGCGAAAGAATGGTTCTCCTCAATCACGATCACAACGTGGTCGGGAGGGGCGATGCCGAAAATATTCGTTTGCGGCACCGTCAAAGAAACGTTGGTGGTATGAGTAACGCCACCACCGCTCGCAGTGACGGTCACACTCGAAGTGCCGGTCACCGCGGTACTGCTGACGGTGAACGTCAGAGTTGAACTGCCACCGCCAGGCGCAGCGATCGAACTTGGACTAAAGCTCGCAGTCACCCCAGTGGGCAGTCCTGAGGCGGTGAGCGCCACAGCCGAATTAAAGCCGCCACTGACCGCTGTTGAAATGGTCGTGCTGCCGGAATTGCCGTGAGTGATTGTCAGGTTCGGTGGCGACGCGGTGACGGTAAAGTTGGGCGCAGCCGACGGGCTGACGGTCAGCGCCACGGTCGTGGTATGAGTAACGCCGCCCCCGGTGGCAGTCACGGTGACGTTCGAAGTTCCGGTGGTTGCGGTGCTGCTTGCCGTAAACGTGAGATTTGAATTTCCGCTGCCAGGAGCAGCAATTGATGCCGGGCTGAAGCTGGCCGTTACGCCGGCTGGTAACCCCGAGGCCGAAAGGCTGACCGCTGAATTGAATCCGCCGGAGACAGAGGTAGAAATCGTCGTGCTGCCAGAACTGCCCTGAGTCACTGACAGGCTGGTGGGCGCGGCGCTCAAAGTGAAATCCGGACTTGCGCCGGGATTGAAGACGACGTCCAACACTGCGTGCAGTTCAATTCCGTTGGGCGCGACACCGGACTGGCCGTGCAGAAAATCAAACATGCCGACGCCGGTGATTTTCACCGGAATGTTCGCCGTCTGGAAGCTGGTGGTGGCGGTGAACCTGGCATCGAATTGGGACCGCGCGTTGGTAATGCCCGGCAAGAATGGACTGCCCGCGCCAACGCACGACGGAGAAGGAATTTCCGTGATCATGGTGTTGCCGGATGCGTCCTGAATGACCAGGTGATAGTCGGAATCGCTCTCCAGCTTGAAAAGAGTCAGGGTCGCATTGATGACCCACAGCGTTGTCTCTGGTCCCGTGATGCGGTTATTCGGCGGAATAGGATTGGGCGCGGTGAAAGCCCGCATGGCCGTTATTGTTGTGTTGGTAGGGGCATTCAGGTTGACCTTGCTGACGTCGGCGTCAGTGCCCGTTTTTACTGACCATCGTTCAACGCCGCATTGCGCGAGCAGCGCTGAAGGAACCATCAGGAGCAGTACAACCAAAAACAAACGGCTACGGCGAAGATTCATCATCCAGCCCTCCGAGTTCGTCTTGGGTCACATTTACGACTGGCAATAATAAGTGCTGAGTGGTGAAAAGCGATAGAGCGATTTGTTAAAGTTTGTAGAAATAAGTTCCCAAAATGGAACACGTTGCGCGCTGAACTTGATTCATTCCCACTCGCTTGATCGAACGGGAGTCCGAAAATTGAAGCCAGCGACCTCATTGCGGACTTAAATAGTTCGGGCAAACTATTCTTTACAATCCCGCAGGGTGGACGCACACTGAATCTGCTAGTCTTCCCGAATCAGGAGAGTTATGGCCGGTTCTCGCAGGTTGTTGGGCTGTGTGTTGATGCTCATGCTCGTGGCGCCCATGACACCGCAGTCGGCAACTCCCGGTGCATCCACAGAAGCTAGTCCCGCCTCGCCCCAGGTTCCCGCAAATTCACAGGCCAAAGAGCAAAAGCCCGCGACGGTTTATGAATCGGCTACGGTGCTCAAGACGATTACACGCCTGGTGGTGGTGGACGTTGTAGCCACGGACAAGAATGGTCCGGTTGCCGGCCTGGAGCGCGGCGACTTCACCATCCTGGAAGACGGAAACCCGCAGCAGATACGCGTGTTCACTTTCCAGCAACCGCATCCGGGAGCCGCCGCAACGGCCGCGCCGGTTGCAGCCAGGCTGCCGGACAATGTGTACACCAATTTTCCCAGATACACCATTGACAGCAGCCTCAACGTGGTCCTGCTCGATGCCCTGAACACTTCCTTGCCGCACCAGGCTTACGTGCGCGACCAGATGATCAAGTATCTGGAAAAGATGCCGGTGGGGCGGCCAGTGGCCGTTTATACGCTGGGCACCAAGCTGACGCTGCTGCAGGATTTCACCAGCGATCCGGAAGTCCTGAAGAGCGTAGTCAGGAACCTGAATGGCAAGATTTCTCCTGTGCTGGACAATCCCACCGGCGGCCCGGAGCAGGAATTGCTCCCGCCGGGCCTGGCTGATTCCGGAACCATGCCGGCGGAAATGCTCGGCGCAATGCAGAGGTTCGAGCAGGAGCGGGTGTCCTTTCAGACGGACCTGCGCGTCGCCTACACCATCAACGCCATGACGTCCATCGCGCGGTCGCTGTCCGGCTATCCTGGACGCAAGAACCTGATCTGGATTTCCGAAGCCTTCCCGTTGAGCATTGATCCCAACATGGAACTGACGAGCGATGTTTTTGCCGGCACACGAAACTATGGCCCGCAAGTAGCCGAGTTGGCGGACTCTCTGATTGACGCGCAGATAGCGATGTATCCGGTGGACGCGCGCGGCCTGGCGCCGTCCTCAGTATTTGACGCATCCAGTTCCGGCCGCGACAAATTCGGACGCTCACTGGGGCGTGGCGGCAGAATGGGCACGGCCATCAGCGCGGAGTCCGCAATGCTGCAGAACGTGCATGGCGCCATGCAGGAACTGGCCGAACGCACCGGCGGGCGCGCATTCTATAACACCAACGATATTGATGGCGCCGTCCGCAAGAGCATTGACGATGGTTCCACGTATTACACTCTGGCCTATTATCCTGAGAACAAGAATTGGAATGGCAAATTTCGCAAGATCCACGTAAAGACCAGCCGGCCCGGAGTCAAGCTGCGCCACCGCTTGGGCTACTATGCCGTGGACCCGACTATTTTTGCCAGCCAGAGTGAAAAGCAACAGATGTCTTCATTCGCGCTGGCGCTGAGCCCCGATTCCCCGATTGCCACGGGTCTTCTGTTTCAGGCCGGCGTTATCCCGCCTGCGGAAAAGAACCCCAACACTGTGCTGGTGAATTTCGGCGTGGACCCGCATGCCATCAGCTTTGAACAACAGGCCGATGGCTTGCAGCATGCGACGGTGGAATGCGCGGTCCAGGCATTTTCGCAAAAGGGCAAGCTGGTGAAGGGCGAGTCCAGCACGATCAAAGCGGCCCTGAAACCTGAGACTTTTGCCAAAGTAATGAAGGAGATTTTTCCCTGCCAGCAAGCCATCGAACTGGCGCCGGGAAGTTATTTTTTGCGGCTTGGCGTGCGCGACGCCCGCACCGGACTGATCGGAACCACGAACGCCAAAGTCACGGTGGCCCAAACCGCCGCCGCTGCGAATGCGGAAAAGAAGCCCTGACAACGTTCATTGCGCGGACGAGCGTCTGACCGCTTCGATTGCCGCCGCTTTCTACAATTACAGCGTGCGCCAATTTTCTTCCACTATCTTTTGCGAGGAAGCCAAACATTTGCGATCCACAGGAATCGTGCCTGCCGGTCCTGTTGCATCATGCATGGTGCAGCGCCGTGCTGCGGCGACAGGTGCCGAGTTTCTAACGTAACGTCACCTGCGTAACTTGTTCACCTGGTTTTGCAAGCGCTATTGTCAACTCTGCTCTGATGTTGGGCCCATCGCGGAACGTTCGAGCAAACGCTGCCGCTCTAACAGAGGAGAAACCGCCATGGCCGCAGGAGAGATTACCTTCGTCGAATGTCCGTATGGAGACTCGTTTCCAGTGCAGAAGACGTCGAGCCGTTCGTCGGGAATACAGCAGATTGTTTGCCCCAGATGCGGGCACAGCTTCGACGTAAAGCTGGAAGAGACGGTGGAGCGCCTGTCGCGCGACCCGAGGCTGGAATTGAGAGTGCCGGTAACAAGATTTGCGTAATTCGGCCAGCAGCGAAACGGTCAACTCTCAAGGCGATAAACAGGCTCTTCCCACTCATGGCCGTCAAGCTCGTAAAGCAGCATTGTGCCGTGAGGCACCCGTAAACGCACGAGTTCGCGGCGAAGCAAAGCCAGCCCCTTAACGACGTCGTAAAGGTCAACATCGATTCCGCAGAATTCAACAAAGTCGTTTCCATCTTCATCGGGCTCTGAGAATTGTGATCCGCCTCCCGTGACCGCGCCTAAAGCTTCCTTCTCTAAAGCTTGTTGCAAAGGATCTGCAAATCTCTCCCAGCGATCCTGCGGATCAAGATCTCCGGGTATTCTGACATACACGAATAAAGGATTTTCATAGCTTGCCTGACCCGTCAAAGTGTTCGAATCAGGATCAGATTGAGAGCCGTTTGGTTTCTGTGAGATCCGCATCTCTTCCTTTCGCTGGCGGTTGAACCCATCATTGCTGTGACCGCTTTAGTAATTCCTCCAGATAATTCCCCCAAATTGCCGGCCAGGAGTGCGTTCCGTGGCCGCGAGTCTGGTCGGTGATGGGCAGCAGGACATACTTGCCGTTCTTCACTCTCTGAATGTCGCGGTCAATAATCTTGAGCTCGGGCGGATTGATCTGGTCGTCGGCCGAGTTGACGGCGGTGAGCGGCGCGGTGATCTTCTCCAGTTGCGGCTCCGGGTTGTAATTCCTTGACGCGTCAAAGTAGTAGAGCATGTCGTTGGCGTCAGTGGTCTTCATGCGGCTGGCAACAAAGTCATCCAGAAATTTATCTGCTTGTTCGCGAGTGGGCTCCTCTTTCTGCATTCGAAGCGGCGCGCTACCCATGATAAGCAGGATATCGAGGGCCGCAGCCAGCCCGTGGGGTTGCTGCTTGTACTCGCCGTTGTTCCAGTCGGGGTCAGTGCGGATAGCGTCCATAATCATGCGCCGCATCATGCGGTTCCGCCCGGCGATTTCCACCGGCTGGCTGGCCAGAGGCATGGCCGCGTCAATGAAATCAGGGTGCTGCTCCGACCACAGCCATGTGTGCATGCCGCCCATCGAGGTACCCATAACCACGCGCAGATGATTCACGCCCAGTCCCTGCGTGAGCAGGCGGTATTGCAACTCGATCATGTCGTCATACTCGTAATGAGGGAAGCGCATGTGCAGGCCGTCACTGGGTTTGCTGGATTCGCCGTGCCCCACGTTGTCCGGCAGGATGATGAAATACTTGGCCGCGTCCAGAAGCTGGCCGGGGCCAAAGAGTACGCCGCCGAAATTGGGCGTCAGGAACTGGCGTCCCGTGCCGCCGGTGCCGTGGAGGATCAGCACGGCATTGCGCACTTTGCCACTGGAATCTTTCTGCGGCGCGCCGAGGGTGTAATAGTGGAGCATGACCTCGGGAAGCTTCTCGCCGGACTTGAACTGGAAATCTTTTACGACGAAAGTGCCGGATTGTGGCGCGGGGTAGTCGGCAGCGGAGAGGCTGATAGAGGCAAAGGTGGTGAAAATCACGACAAAGGCGGAACGGAGCTTCATTACGATCTCCTCAGAAAATTCGAAAAAAGCTTAAATGATGTAACAAGATCATGAAAAGGAGCATTTGATCGGCACGGAAGTCGCCCGTAGAAGAGCTCTTTTGAAGGCCCGACAAACGGCCCTTCCCTTTTCCATAGTTCGCTGCACGATATTTTTCTCCTGGCACGTAACTTCTCTTCCGTCTGCAACTCCGTACAGAGTACACGGCCCAAATTCAACATGGTAGTTGTCGCTTCCGGGAGAAAGTTTAAGCAAATGAAAGAGAACCGTGCGTTTCGTGTGATTGCGAGTGCATCCGTAGCACTGCTGCTTACCCTCAGCGGCTTTGCTCAATCGAGCAGTGCGAATAACGCCAGACCTCTGGCCGTCAACCAGACCGAAGGGTTTGCCCAGGGCCAGCTTTTAGTATTCACCTACTTCCAGAATTTCGATTGTATCCATGAGCCGTTTGACGATCTCGACCACAATGGACAAGTAGCAGCGGTGGACGCAAACGAATTCCAGCGTCCCATCTGCACAGTGGGACACGGACCTACTCTCGATCCGACGGGAAGGCCAATTCAAAACACGCTGAAGCTGTACGTGATTGCGCCATTCTTCGGCAATGACACAAACCCCAATGATGCCTTCACCCCCGCATTGGGACAGGCCTTGCTTGGTCTGTTCGGATTCATTCCAGAAGCGTTCAAAGCGCATCCCACAGTTCCAGTGCAATGTCCTGAGCCTGGTCCGCCGGTCACACAGCACGCGGGCATGCCCAGTACCTGCACCATGCATACTACGCAGACAGATCTGGGACCCGTCCTGGCAAAACTGGGCAAGGTGCCGCCGAACACCAGCGTGCTTGTGCCCACGCTCAATCACAGCCACATCATTGACGGTAAGAATTTTGGACCAGTATGGTGGGAGGTAATCTCCGTGCTGGTGACGGACCCGAGCGCATGGCCCAGCGCCGACGGCACCACCGGAATCAACTCGCTGGACGCTCTGCGGGCAGCGCAGGCTGCGGGCAAAGCTGCACCAGACCAGCCAACCAACTTCTTCCTGTTCTTTGATTCGCAACCGGAGGCCCACAACTAACTCCTCATGCAACCCTCATCGGCGCGCACCAAGCGCGTCCATGAGGGTATCAACTCTTTTGCGAGAGTTTTACAGCCATTTGGTCATCAAGTTTCTGGCGTCTTCGGCAAATCCGCTGGCGCGATAGAGCGCCTGGGCTCCCAGATTTTCGCGGCCGACTTCCAGGCGCAAGGCCCTGATCCCGGCCTTTCTGCACGTCTCTTCGGCGAACGCGACCACGGCCTTGCCCAGCTTCTGCCTGCGATATGGTTCGCGCAGATAGAGCTCGTCGAGCAGGGCAAAGCGGCCGTGAAACTCCAGGCTGAAACAATAGGTGATAGCGAAATAGCCGGCAAGTTCAGCACCGCGAAAGATGAGGTAGATCTCTCCATGGCGCGGATCGTCGAGGACCTTCTTGATCGCGCTGGCAGCTACCGCCTCATCAAAACGCATGTGCTGTTGCGAGTAGAATTCGCGCATCATCTCCAGCAAAGCGGGGAGTTCCTGGTCGGAAAGAAGCTGAAAGAGCGCGTTCACAGCGCGATTCTAAATGAATTGGCATCGCCCAATACTGCCTTTGGCTATAATAGCCAGCCATCCTTGAACCATTGGAGAACTCATGCTTGATCGCAGGGCCTTTCTGGCTGTTTGTTC
>WNFM01059393.1_pt1 | contig 23766 bp, 29 predicted proteins | sample 5400271 | NCBI WGS metagenome assembly WNFM01 (sample SAMN13153352, study PRJNA577476) | soil metagenome | isolation source: 60 cm saprolite on Douglas fir-dominated hillslope | place: USA:California | collected 2013-09-17 | reverse complement strand
CACGCTGGTCGGAACGAGCGCCACGGACCTTGCTCCCGCCGCGGCTGTCGCAAGCGGGGGCGGCGTCGGCTGCGTGGCGATGCTCCTGTCTCCGACGCAGGGACCCCTGGCCGTCCAAGCGCTCCAACAAGCAGGATGGAAGGGGAAGCTCCTGTTCTACCCCGACGAGCTGCCGCAGTCCGCCATCACGCAGACGGGTGGCGTTCATTCTCTGGCGGAGGGTGCCCTGTCTGCCACGTTTTACCTGAGGCCCAGCAGCCCTAAGTGGAACCAGGCCAAGCAGGCGGTGCGGATGTACGCACCGAATCCGAGCCTGGTCAACAACTTCAACAGCTTCACGGAGATCGACCAGCTCACCTGGGAGGCGTACCTGGTTTTTACTTCCGTCATCAAGAGCCAGCACATCACGACGATCACCGGGCCCAGCTTGCGCGCCGCGCTGGATCGGGCAACAATCTTCAACACTGGCGGCCTGCTTCCACCCATGAATTTCCACACCCCGGTGGTCACCGGACCTGCGGCCCCGTTCTATAACCGGATTTTCAACCCTTACGTCACGTTTATCACGATCAAAAACGGCCAGTACACGGCTCTCGCTCCGGGCTTCACTAGCCTGCGGAGTCTGATGTGAGCGGTCAGGCGGGACCCACCCCGCCGCATTAGCCGGCCTGCCCCGCTGCTCCGCCAGGAACCCGATGCTTTCCGAGGTAGGAGAGGGAATGGAGACCAGCCTCGACGGAACCGTCCGGACCGCCGGCGGACGGTACGACGTTTACTTCGAGCGGCATTTCGACACACCGCTGGAACGGCTGTGGGCAGCGGTGAGCGAACCCGCATTGCTCGAGGGTTGGCTCGGCGGGCCTGTCGATGAGCTCGAACTGGCCGAGGGTGGCAACGTCGTCATCCAGATCCACCCCAAGGGGCCCGCAACCGTGTACGGGAAGGTCATTCGCGTCGAGCCCCTCAAGGTGCTCGAGCTGACCTGGGACGTGCCGGCCTGGCGAAATGTGCCCGACTTCTTCGGCACCATCATGCGATGGGAAGTCCGCCCGGACGGTGACGGGTCCAAGCTGATCCTGATCCACTCCCTGCCCGCCGATACCGCTTGGCATGTCCCCGCCATGCTCGGGGCATGGCATCTCCATCTGGACGCGCTTCTGGCGACACTCGCGGCTGAGCCGATCCCGCCCTTCGCGGAGCAGGATTTTTTCGATATGCGCGACAGATACGCTGCGTTGATCGGGCCGGTCGAGTAGGAAACTGAGGGAGCGATCATGATGGCGGCGCGCCGCCTGCCACGCGATAAATGTGTGTCCGTGTGTCGGCTGACCTCGTTCGCGGCCGAGGCCGACGAGCGCCCGGCCGCGTGATGGATTTCGTCCGGTTCTTGGTGCTGGGCCTGGGCCTGGGCGCGATGTATGCCCTGGCCGGCCAGGGGATTGTGGTGATCTACCGCGGGTCGGGAGTCATCAACTTCGCGCTCGGAGCGATCGGCACCGCTGCTGCGTATTTCGCCTGGGAACTCCAGAACGCGGGCTGGCCGTATGGCTGGGCGTTCGTCGCCGGGGTGGCGCTCTCGGCAGTTCTCGGGGTCGCCGTGCAGCTCTTGGTCATGCGGCCGCTGCGGCGCGCCTCATCGCTGGTCCGGCTCGTGGCGACGCTCGGCGTCCTGGTGGTGCTGCAAGCGCTATTGACGCTCCGCTACGACGGCAATGTCGCGCTGGTCTCGAGTCCCCTGCCGACGACTCTGCTACGCCCGTTCGGCGGGAACGTGGTGATCAACGAGGATCGCCTGTGGCTGCTCACGATCGCGATCTTGGTGACAACGCTGCTGTGGCTGGTCTACCGGTGGACCAACTTCGGGCGCGCCACGACGGCCGTCGCGGAGAACCAGCGTGCCGCCTCGTCGCTTGGTTGGTCGCCGGATCTCATCGCGATCGGGAATTGGGCGCTGGGCTGCGCGCTTGCCGGCGCGGCGGGGATCCTGGTCGCGCCGCTGATCAGCCTCCAAGTCGCGGCGTACACGAGCCTCGTGCTGGCCGCGCTGGCGGCGGCGCTGGTCGGCGGCTTCTCGTCGTTCCCGAACACACTGGCCGCGGGTCTGCTCATCGGTGTCATCACGAGTGAGCTAACTCGGTTCTCGACAACCCCTGGTCTCGCCGACGCGGTCCCGTTTTTCGTCATCGTCGTGATGGTCGTGATCAGCGGCCGCGCGCTGCCGATCCGCGGCTTTCTCTTCGAGCGTCTCCCCAAGCTCGGCGCGGGACGCCTGCGTCCAGCGCTGATCGTCCCGGTGGCGGTCGCCGCCTTCGTGCTCATCACCCAGATTCGTTCGGCGACCTGGGCGGATTCGGTCATCACGACATTCAGCGTGGCCACAATCTTTCTGTCGATCGTCGTGGTCACTGGCTACGCCGGGCAGATCTCACTCGCGCAGTACGCGTTTGCGGGCGTCGGCGCCTTGATAGCGGGACGCCTTGTTGCCACCACGAACGTGCCGTTCGAGGCGGCCCTTGTGATCGGAGTAGTGGGCACGGTGCCGATCGGACTGATCTTCGCGCTCCCGGCCGTGCGAACCCGCGGTGTGAAGCTGGCAATCATTACGCTCGGTCTAGGAGCCGCGATCGACCAGATAGTCTTCCAGAATCCCAAATACACCGGTGGCCTCCTTGGGACAACGGTCGGAGTGCGCCACCTCTTCGGCCTCAACATAGACGGGGTCCAGCACCCTGCCCGTTACGCCGCCTTCGTCTTCGTCTTCTTCGTGTTGGCAGCGGTCGCGGTCACCAATCTTCGCCGCGGCCGGGCCGGACGGCGGCTCATAGCCGTGCGGACCAACGAGCGCGCCGCGGCAGCCCTTGGCATTAGCCCGTGGAGCGCCAAGCTGTACGCCTTCGGCCTGTCGGCGGCGATCGCTGCACTCGGTGGGATACTGCTCTCGTTTTCGTCGGACAACATTGTGTACAGCGGTTTCTTCAGCTTCCAGTCGATCACGGCCATGAGCCAGGCGCTGATCGGCGGGATCGGCTTCGTCATCGGGCCCCTGATTGGCGCGATGTTCGCGCCCGGCTCACTCGGCGCCAAGGTGCTTGGGTTTCCGACTGAGTGGCTTCCTCTCATCTCGGGTGGCGTGCTCATCATCATTCTCTTGATTCACCCGGACGGCGTCGCGCCCGCGCTCACGTCGGCGGCACGCTCGATTAGCCGGAGGCTTGGCAGGCTCCCCGGGCGGCTGGTGCGCGAGCGGTCGCAGCCCACACGTGATCGACCACCCGCACCGGATGCCGCCCGGGACCAGCCGATGCCGGGTCGCACCCGAGCCAGGGATGAGCGGCTGCCCGGACGCAAGCTCGCGGTGCATGACCTGCGCGTGAACTATTCGGGGGTCGTTGCCGTGGATGGTGTCTCACTCACGGTGGCGCGAGGCGAGGTCGTAGGTCTGATCGGATCCAACGGCTCGGGAAAGACGACCGTCATTGACGCGATCACAGGTTTCACGCGCCCTACCGGTGGGCGGGTGCTCCTCGATGAGCAGCTGATCAACCGATGGTCAGCTGCACGGCGGAACCGCGCGGGCATCAGCCGTTCGTTTCAATCACTGGAGTTGTTCGACGAGCTGACCGTACTCGACAACCTTCGCACCGCAGGCGACCGCCGGGATCTGCTCGCCTACGTCAGTGACCTCGTTCGGCCCGACACCCCGAGGCTCGCGCACGAGGTGTCGGCAGCGATCAAGGACTTCGAGCTAACGGATGACCTTGACCACCTCGCGAAGGACCTGCCATACAGCCGACGTCGCCTCCTAGCGGTCGCGCGGGCTGTGGCCACGGAGCCGTCGATCCTGTTGCTCGACGAACCTGCGGCCGGACTCGGCGAGGATGAGCGCGGCGAGCTCCGCATACTCATCCGGCAGCTCGTTGCAGGCACGGGTATTGGCATTCTCATCGCAGAGCACGACGTGGACCTTGTGATGAACGTCTGCGACCGCATCGTGGTGCTCGACGGTGGCCGTGTGATCAGCGATGGCGCGCCCAGCGAGGTCCAAGCAGATCCGGCGGTCATCGCCGCGTACCTCGGCACCGAAGTCCTGGAAGCCCCGTAGCAGCGGCAAGCCAGGCGGCTCGGTTCTGTATGCCAGCCCGCTCGAAGCGGCAACGTGGTCTGTGCCATGCAGATCAGGCTGATCGTCTACATCCCGATTGGCCTCCACCATGCGACCGTGTCCAGCGGGCCGGGTTCTCTCGAGCTCGTCCGTGCCTTCTCGCCTTCTGTGGTGCCTGGTTCGTACGAGGCGGGCGCTCGTGATCGGGATTGACTCGGGGATCGCCGGGCTTGACTCGGTGGCTCGCGCTACCCGGCGCGAAACCGTCAAGGCCGTCGCCCATGCGCGAGGCGGGCACCTGGGCGGGCCTCTTTCGGCCATTGACGTGCTGGTCGAGTTCCTGCACGGTCAAGGGTTCCTGGGTCCTGAGGTAGCCGTCGCGCACGTGGTCTACGCCACGAGCCGCGGCATCGAGCTGCTGGCGCAGACAGATACGCCCGTGGCGCACTGCCCGGCTATCACTGCCAAGAGGGGCAGGTTCGCTCCTATCAGGGCCATCTATGCAGTCGTTCAAGGGCGGTGAGGCTGGTGGAAGGAAGTGCTGGCGTCGCCTGGGGTGCCGGGCTCGTTCACGGACACGGTCCGGGTCCGCCTGGCCGGCCTGGGCGACGATGAGCGCCGTGTGCTGCAGATGGCTGCCATCGTCGGCCGTCGCTTCGACTGGCGCCTGCTGCCTGCGGCGACGGAACTCGCTGCCAGCGTGGTGACCGGCGCGCTTGGACACGGCGTTGGCTGTCAGCTGCTCACGGTCCAGGGTGAGGAGTTCTGGTTCCGCCACGCACTGACCCGAGATGCCATCGTGGAGGAGCTGACCTCGCGCACGTACCGCTGGCGGGCTTCCTCGATCGTGGCTAGCTGAAGGTCCTGCTTGGAACCGAAGTGGGCGATCGCGGACGCACTCGTAGCAGCAGCCGGATGACCTGAACGATCAGCTGTGTCCTCGGCCTGCCCATCGTTCCGATAGTCGGCAGAACCCTGTGAGCGACCGCCGGATGGATGACCGGGTAGCGGTCCGGTCGCCTGCGACGCCGAAGGCGCCAATGAGGCGCCGCAGGTCGCAATCGTGGCGCGAGGACGACGCTTCCGCTTACGCGACGGCCATCTGGTGGCATGGCAGACCTACCGGACCCGCCTCGCCGTCGTCGTGGCCGGCGCGGACCCTGGCCCCGACCCGCATTGCTGATTGGCGGCTGGTGCTCGGCCGCCCCACCGCAGCATCGCGGCCAGGCGCGATGGTCTTCGCCAGCTCGCCCGGCCTGGACTCCAGCGCTCGCGATCTATGGGGCAGGCGATCGCGGGCCGCGCGCTCATCGTCGCCAACGCGGCCGAGGCGGTGATGCGGGAACCGCAAGAGATCGACGATGAGGAGCACCAATAGATCCTGCAGCAGGTGACCGCGACCGATGTGGCCAAGACGTCGCGATGGTGCGCACCTGGGTTCCGCACCCCTGGCGGCCGGACCGCCATAGTGCACGGCACTCTTTGCGCCGTGCCGGGCGGCAGCCTGAACTTCGACCTCCAAAACGCAGGCAGACAGACCGCAATTGACTCAGGCTGCAACCTACTACTCAGCCGATCAGGCACATGACCCGGTGCACAGGCACGCGTTATGGCTACCCAAGCACGGCTACGAGGTGCGCGCCTCGCTGTTCTGCCCTACGTCGCTGCTAGTGCTCCGCTGACCGTTACCCGTCTCCATTGCGGGTGCGGGCTCCGTTGCCGGACCGGTCCCGCCCGCCTCCGCCTGGTCCGGCGCCACCACCGCGCCCGCTTTCCTGTGGCTGCGCACCGCAGCCGCGGCCGCGCCTGCCGCCGCAGTGACGGCTGAGGCGCCGACAAGCTTGCGCCAGCGCGGCCGGCGCGGCACGGCGGGCTCCAGCCGCCGAGCGGCGGCGGACAGCAGCGAAGAGACCCTGGGCGCGATGCTGTCTTCCACGACCTGCCCGGCCCGCTCGACCTGCGGTGCCGCCCAGGAGCGCGTCCTGTCGGCCTGCCGTTGCGCCGCTGCTCCGGCGTTCCTTGCCAGCGGCATGACGTGATCGGCAGCAGGCTGCAGCCGAACCGCCGCCTGGCGCGCTCGGCGCCACGTGCTGGTCACCACGTTCCCGGTCCGGTGGGGCGTTTTGTTGCGGGACATTGAAACCTCCGCTGGGGTGCTTGCGGCTTTCACACTTCCCGATTCCGGCCTTGTCAACCATTCCAGGGCCGTGCCGACAAGCCCTTCACCGTCATTGACGGCCGCGGCACTGTATCGGCTTCGAAGCAGACTCTCCTGGCCAGTTCCTGTGCACGGCGCGGGTTCGCCGGGGTAGGTCGAGAGACCGGAGGGTGAGCAATCATGTCGATTTCAGAAACGGGCCGTAGCAGCGTTGACCTAGACGAAGCTGCGCCGCAATTGGAGCAGGCGGCGCACGATGCCCAGGTGGCCTACGACTGCATCAGGCTGGGCGACCTGGACTGGGCGCACACCAACGCGATCACCGCCTGCGTGGAGGCCGCCGCCGCCGCGGCGCCCCAGGCTAGCGTGCCCGAGCAGATCCCGGCCGCAGTCGCGAACCCGGCCGCGCGGCCATGACTAACCGCCGCGCGCACTGCCAGGGCCGTGTCGAGGCCGGGAATGATCGTCAGCAGCCCGGCGATCACGGCGAACGAGGCAAGAGCCGAGTAAACGATCACCCTGCATTCTGTTACCAGCGGCCAGCCGATGCCAGCGTGGCCTCGCCGGAATCTTCCGCACGTCACAGAGCGTGGGGCCGGATCAGGCCGAGACGGTTTCGCCGGCCTTGATCTTGCGCATCGCGGCCAGCGTCGCGGCGACGGCCTTGAGGTAGTCGCCGGTCATGCCCTCGGAGTACTCCTTCTCGTGCGCCGATCCGCCCTCGACCCCGCTGACGACCAGCGCGAAGCTGAACCGCAGGTAGAGGTCGTCGCCCTCCTGCTCCACCTCGTTGGCGATGGTGCCGAGGACGGGCCCGGCGATCCGGGTAAACACCACCCGGTGCGGCTCCTCCAGCGTGATCCGTTCGGTCATCCGCTGGCCGCGGAAGTCGATGTCACGGTCGAAAATCGTGTCGCCGTAGCGGGCCGTAACCTCGCAGGAGGTCATGGCGGGCACGAACGGCAGCGCGTTGTTGGCTTTCATGACCAGGCCGTCCCAGACGTCGGCCCGGGTCAGCGCCGGCTCGCCTTCGGTGTTGACCGGCAGCTGATGCGATACGAAGATCATTGCTCGCTCCTCTCCGCGTCGACGACGCGGTTCGATATCTGGCCCAGGCCGTCGATGGCGACGGTCACCAAGTCGCCGTGCTTGAGGTACAGGCCGCGGCCGGCGCCGACGCCGGACGGCGTGCCGGTCGCGATGACGTCGCCGGCCTCGAGCGTGACGAACCTGCTCGCGGCGGCGACGAGCTCATCGACACCGCAGATCATGTCGGCGGTCGACTCGTCCTGCTGGAGCTCGCCGTTGACCCACAGCCGCAGCCGCAGATCCTGCGGGTCGGGCACACAGAACGCCGGGGTGATGCCGGGGCCGAGCGGCAGCGAGGTGTCGCTCGCCTTCGCCGCGAGCCAGTCGAACCGCAACGGCTCGGCCGGCACCGTCGCCCGGCGGAGGTAGCCGCGGGCGGTGATGTCGTTGGCGACGCAGTAGCCGGCCACGTGCTCAAGCGCCCGCCGCACCGGGATGTCCCGGCCGCCGACGCCGATCACCACGGCGAGCTCCGCCTCCCAGTCGAACCTGGCCCGGTCCTGGTCCCGGATCAGGATCGGGTCCGCCGGACCAGTGACGGCCGTGGACGGCGGCTTGAGGAAGAAGAACGGGATCCAGTCATCGCCCGGCACCTCGCCGCCCATCTCCTTGATGTGCTTGCGGTAGTTGACGCCGGCGCACATCACCTTGCGCGGCCAGCTGATCGGCGTCAGCAGCTCGGCGGACTCCACCGGCGGCGCATCGTGCAGCGGCAGGGTCGCCAGCACCTCGCTGGCCTGCGGCCAGTTCTCCAGCAGTTCCAGCATCGTCGCCCACTGCTTGAGCTCAGCCGGGGCAAGCAGTCCGCCGCCATCGGCCAGCAGGACACCGAGATGCGTCTCGCCGTTGTCGCGATAGGTGACCACGCAGAAGGTCATCCGGTTAGCTCCTGGTGTGCCTGCTCGTGGTGAGGCTGCCGGCCCGCCAGCAGGTCGTGCACGGCGGCGATGTCGAGTTCGCCCCAGCCGTCGGCCATGGCCTTGTCGAACAGCGACTTGGCCGCGTCGAAGACCGGCGGATCGAAACCGGCCTGGGCAGCCGCGTCAGCGATCTGCTCCAGGATCGGGTGCAAGGTCCCGATCGGGCCGGGTGCGGGCGTCCACTGCCGTGCCTGCATGACCGGTCCGCGCTGCCGCCAGGTGGCCGACGACGCGATCGAGTTGTCCAGCGTCTGCTGCACCAGCTCCAGGTCGAGGCCAAGAGCGCGGGCAAGCAGGACCGCCTCGGCTGCCGCGGCCACGTGCGAGGCCAGCAGCATGTTCGCCACGTACTTCATGCTCGCGCCGGTGCCGAAGGGCCCGGTGTAGATCCACGGACCTGAGATCGCGTTCAGTACCTGCCGGACCGCGTCGACGCTGTCCCGGTCACCCGAGGCGAACGTGGTGGCCAGCCGCGGCGAGACCATCGCGGGACTGCCGCTGATCGGGCAGTCGAGCAGGTCACCGCCGGCGTCGCGGACAGCATCGCGGATGCGCAGCTTGCGGTCGACCGGGATCGTGCTCATCTCGATGTGGACGGTGCCAGGCCGCAAGGTAGTCAGCGTCCCGGCCGGCCCGGTCACTACCTGCTCCACCGCGTTCGCATCCGGCAAGATCGACACGATGACGGCGGCGTTCGCGACGGCGTCGGCGGCCGAGGCCGCGACCGTACCGCCTGCCCTGGCCAGTTCGCTGCCGGGTGACCGGCGGTAGCCCGTCACCGCGAAGCCGCGCTCCAGCAGATTGCGCGCGATGGGCAGGCCCATTTTGCCGAGCCCGATAACTGCGACCTGCACGTCACCTACCGCCTTCCTGCGATATCCGCCGCGACCCTGGGACGACTAGCCCCAGGTATAGCGGCCGGTGCCGAGCGAGAGCTGCACAGCCACCGCGCCCTCGTTGACCCGCCAGCCGAAGACCTCGAAGGTCCGCAGGCCCGCGAGCACGAAGGGATCGGCGGCCGCGATCGCTGCCGCGTCAGCAGCGCTGTCCGCCCGGAGCACGGTCACCCCGGCGCCTGGCGCAACGCCGGGGCCGCTGGTCAGCGGACCGGAGAGGAATACCACTCCGTCAGCCTCGAGCTTGAGGAGCCAGGCGACATGATCGTCGGCATGCCGGACGATGTCCGCGCCGGTCGTGCCCGGCAGCGGGGTCGAGCGGACGAGCCAGTAGTCATGGCCGAGCATGGCCGGGCGGTCCGCGGCCGCTCGGGCCGGTGCCGTTACCGCCGCCGGTGCCGGCGCTTCTCCGGCCGGCCTGGCGCCGGGGTCACCGGGACGCGATGTCATAGCTAAACTGTATACAGTTCTGCGTCACCGTCAAGACCCTGGCCCGCGCGATGTGTACGCACTCTGTCGCCAGGATCAGCGAGAATGGAGTTATGACCCGCACCCCGACAGTCGTACCCGGCCTGCACAAGGTGGAGCTGCCGGAGGCCCGGCAGGCGATTCCTGCGCTGCACTCCTACATGCGCGAGTCCGTGCTCGACGGCAGCTCGTGCCGGGCACCAGACTGTCGCAGGTAGCGCTGGCTGACCAGCTGGGCGTCAGCCGGATGGCGTTGCCCGAGGTCCTGCGGATGCTGCAGGAAGAGGGCCTGGTCGAGATCGAGCCGAACCAGCGGACCCGGGTGGCCGGCCTCGACCCGCAGGAACTGGACGACGTGTACGCCAGCCGCATCCTGCTGGAGACGCTGGCCCTGTCGATGACGCTGGAGGAATTCACCCCAGCCATGCGCTCGGCCTGTGGGAAGCAGCCCGCTGACCGTCAGCGTGCATGACAGCGCGGCTAGCTAGCCGCCAGGAACGGCTCGACAATGCCGAGGAACTCCGCTGTCTTCTCGATCATCGTCCAGTGCCCGCAGCCGCCGATGAGGTGCAGGCGGCAGTCGGGCAGCAGGTCGACCATGGGCGCCGACGACGACCGCCACGGCACCACCCGGTCGTCGCGGCCGTGCACCAGCAGCACCGGCTGGCTGACGGCGTTGAGCTCGGCCCCCGACAGCGCCAGGTCGTCCACCCAGCGCTGCTGGGGATGCGGGAACATGGCCGCCCACGAGTCCCGTACCGGCGGATTCAGGCTGGCCTCGTAGCGCATCTGCACCAGCTCGTCGGTGATCAGCGACCGGTTGTCGGCGAACAGGCCGATCACTTCGCGCATCGCCTCGACGCTCGGCCGGTACGACCAGATCGTCGCCAGCCCAGGCGGCAGTGCCATCGCGACGCCCATGGTGCCCATCAGCACGATCTGCCGGATCGCGGCCGGCCGGGCCACCGCCAGTGACAGCGCGATCGCGCCGCCCATCGAGTTGCCGATCACATCGCACTGCTCGACGCCGAGTTCGTCGAGCAGGCTTAGCGTGTGGTCGGTCCAGGCGGCCCGGCCGTAAGTGTGCTTGCCGCCGGTGGCGGTATCGCCGAAGCCGAGCTGATCCGGCGCGATCACCCGGCGGCTGGCCCGCAACGCCGGGATGACCGCCCGCCAGTTCGCGGCCGCGCTGACGCCGGGGCCGGACCCGTGCAGGAGCAACACGGGCAGCTGGCCGGTGCCGCCGCGGGAACTGTCGAAGTCTCCGGTGTCGATGACCGCGGTATCCGCGCCGCCGACGGTCACCACCCGGTATTCGCTCATGGTGCTCCTAGCTGAGGCTGAGTGGTGGGCTTGCGGGTCGGGCCGAGCCACATGTCGATGCTGCCCGGCTCGTCCGGATCGAACGTCCGCGGCCGCCAGGCCGCGTCATCCTCGATCCGCCGCACGCCGTAGGAGTACTCGTAGGTGAATCCCTCCGGGCCGAGGAAGTACAGGAAGATAGCCGTCGACTGCGGGTGCCTGCCCGGCCCCATCTCGATCTCCACGCCGCGCTCGGTGAGGAAGTGCCAGCTGCGGAACACATCGTCGATGGTGGCGACCTGGAAATTCATGTGACACAGGCCGGGACCGTCGCCGCGGAACACGGCGAGCTTGTGGTGCACGGGATCGATCCGGATCAGGCAGGCCGCATCTCCGATCCAGTCAGAGGCACGGGCGTTGAAACGGCTGCTCCAGAACCGGTAGGCCTCGTGCACGTCCGGCGCGTCCAGGCACAGGTGCCCGAACTCGGTGATCCCGGCCGGGCGGCTGAACGCGACCGGCCGGGTAATCATCTCCTGCTGGCAGACCAGCTCGATCCGGTTGCCGAACGGGTCGCTGAAGCCGATGAACGAGCGCACCCGCCGTTCTCTCGCTTCCGTCCTCGTCGGCCACCGCGAAACCAGAAGCGATCACCCCTGACCCGCCCTCGAGCAGGGCGAGGCAGTCGTGCCGCCAGTCCGCCCGCAGCTGCGCCGACCTGGCCACGGGCGCTCCGGACGCAAGCAACTCCGCGGCCGCGGCGACCAGCTCAAGGCCGACGATCTCGGTGGCGAAGCTCACCGCCTTGTCCAGGTCAGCGACGCCCGACCGCACATAGGCGATGTCGGTGAGCTCGATCACTGCTGAACTCCTCAGGCGAAGACGGGGGCGACGTCGATGTAGATCTGCCAGTTGCTGACAAGGTCACCGTCGAACACCAGGATGTCGGCGTTGGGCACGGTCACGTGCTTGCCGTCCTTGCGGACATACTCCACGTCGATCTGCGCGATCGAGACGTCGCCTGCGTCGAAGACATTCAGGATGTGGTGGGTCAGCCCGTCGATGGCGCTGAAGAAACCGGAGACGGCTTCCCTGACGGCGGCCTTGCCGACCGCGGGCTCGGCGTTGCCGAACCGGAAGATGACGTCATCGGTCAGGTGGGCGACGAACTTGTCGGGGTCGAAGGCGTCGATGTCAGCGAAGATGGCGGGGACGTTACGGCTCATCTGGGTGGCTCCCGTCTGCGCGAGTCGGTGAAACTGTATGCAGTTCCTGAGACATACTGTAGGCAGCTCGCCAGTGCCGGGCAATGGCCCAGCGATCGGCTGGCGTCCGGAGCGGTCAGCGCGGGGCGATGTTGTAGTTCACCCGGAACAGGTTCTCCGGGTCGTACTGTGCCTTGATCCGGCCGAGCCTGGCGTACTTGTCCACGCCGTAGGCCTCGACGACCCGGTCCATCTGGTCCTCGTCGGCGTTGAGCATGTTGACGTACACGCCGTTACCGGTCCACGGCTTCAGTTCCGTCGCGCAGGCGCGGATCCGGGCGATGTAGTCGGCGTCCAGCTCCGCGTCATCCCAGGCCATCGCGAAGTTCAGCCACATCTGGTACTGCCGGTTGGAGAACGCGGAGGCATCCTCGGCCACCTCGTCGATGGCGCCGCCCAGGCCGAGGATCTCGATCTCACCGCCCATCGGCATGTCCCTGAAGAACTCCACCAGGATGTCGATCGCCTCGTCCGGCAAGGACTGCAGGTGCGCCTCCTTGGTGTAGTACCGGTGACCGTCGCAGAACTCCTCGTCGATCAGGTGCTGGACGCCCGCGCCGAACGGCAGCACGGTCGAGGCGGTGACGGCCGGCTGGCCGACCTTGCCGAGCCGGTCGATGAGCGCCTTCCCGGCCGGGTCCTCCGCGTCCTCCAGCCACATCGAGATGAGCATCAGCATCCGGGCGCCGACCAGTTCGGGCGGGACGAACGGCAGGGCGGGCATGTCGTGCTTGAGCGCTGCATGGAATCCCGCATCGCGGCCGAGTGTCGGGTAAATGGCCGAGTACTCGCGCAGCGCAGCCGCCGCCTGGTCCGGGTGATAGAGCGAGACACCGATCCGCATCATCGGCCCGAAGTCGAAGGTTCTGAAGGTGAACCGGGTCACGATCCCGAAGTTCCCGCCGCCGCCGCGCAGCGCCCAGAACAGGTGAGGGTTCTCCTCCGCCGACGCCGTCACCACCTCGCCGGAGGCGAGCACGACCTCTAGCTCGGCGAAGTTGTCGCAGGTGAGCCCGTGCTTGCGGGAGAACCAGCCGATGCCGCCGCCGAGCGCCAGACCAGCGACGCCGGTCTCGGCCATGATGCCCGCCGGCACGATCATGCCGAGCGGAGCGGTGGCAGCGTCCACGTCACCGAGCCGGCAGCCGCCGCCGACATGAGCGAGGTGCCGCTCGGCGTCGACCGTCACCTGCCGCAGGCCGCCCAGGTCGATGGTGAGGCCGCCTTCGGACAGCGCCTTACCCGCGACGTTGTGCCCGCCACACCGCACCGACGGCGCCAGACCGAACTCGCGCGCCACGTCGACCGCGGCCACCACGTCCGCCGTGCTCGTGCACGTCAGGATGAGGCCGGGACGCTTGTCCACCATGGCGTTCCAGACGAGCCTGGCCCGCTCATAGCCGTCCTGGCCGGGCTCGATGATCATGCCGCTGAACCTGCCCTGCAAGGAGTCGACCATCTTTGCCCTGGTGGTGGCGTCGATCGGGTCGGCTGCCGCGCTTGTGGTCGTGGAAGTCATGACTGCTTCGCCCTCTCAAGGACGGGCGGCGCCAGATGCGACGGAACGCGGGCACACTGAGATGACCGCCCCGGCGCACCGGCTCCTGCCGGTTGTCAGGGATCGCGCGCGTGTCCGGACGCCGCTGCGTGAGCAAAACTGTATACACTTTTACGAGGAAGTCAACCCCCAGGCCGGCCGTCGCGGCGTGGGAACTCCGCCGCTGCACCTCCAGCCGGCAGAATCAGGGCCGACGTCCAGTGCCGGAGGACCCTTGAGCGAGCTGACGGTCGTGGAGATCTGCGCAGGCGCGGGCGGCCGGGCGCTCGGCCTCGAACAGGCCGGATTCGCGCATGCGCGGCGCCTCGGTCTGGATCCGGCGGACGGCAGCGCCCGCAGCGGCGCGATCAACGAGCTGGCGCACTCAGTGGCCGCAAAGCGAGGGAGCACGACAGTTCCCCGCCGCAGCCGAGTACGCTCCGGCGCCGGGCGCACGCGGTTTCGCTCATGATCCGCCTCTTTGGCCTCGGCGAGAAGATCGAGACCACCGCCCAGGATGCGGTGTTGGTGGAGCGGGTCCTGGGGCTCGCCCCGAACGGGCGCAGGCGGACCTTCGACGGCACTGGGCCATGGCTCACGGGGCCGTCCGAGGACTTGTTCAGCGCAGCGGAGATAACAGCGATCCCGAACCTGGCCGCCGCGGTTGCCGACGCCCGCGAAGCCGAGTTCGCGACTGCCGGCTCGACCCCGGCGTAGGCCACGCCGATTGCGTCGGGTTCAAGCCGTGCTGCGGGGACGGGTGCGGGTTCTGATGCAGTGACTGCGGGATTGCCGGTCATTGATGCTCTTGATGAGGGCAAGGTGTGTCGTCCGGGCGGCGGCAGGCGGTGGTGAGGGCGGCGAGGCACTTCCGGTATCGGGTCAGGCAGCGGAGCAGTTCCGCAGCTGAGGTGCCGGGATTGATGATGTCGGCGGTGCTGATGAGGAGTTGCTCGGCGGGTAATAGGGCAGCTTCCAGCGTGACTATTCCCGGGTCGGCACAGTCAACGGAAGCACCGCTGTCTCGTGCCGGTGATGCAGTGGAAATGGTGGCTAGGCGCTGGCTTTGATCGGTAGCGGCTGATGGCTGGGTCATATTGACTGCCTTCCATTCGGCGGCGTGCTCAGGGACGTGGCCGCTGGCCCAGCGGAACTCGAAGTAGATAGCGCGGCCGTATTCGTCGCCGTTCTGGCCCCAGCGGTGGGCGATGAGGGCCACGATTTCCAGGCCCCGGCCGTCTTCGGAGCAGCCGTCCAGGCTGCGGCGCACGGGGATGGTCGAGGAGCCGTCATCACGGACTTCGATCCGAAGCGACCCGGGTGCCTGGTGGATGGTGATCTCGAACGTGCCACCTACGCCTGATGCGGTGTGCTGCAGCGCGTTGGTGCACAACTCGGAGGTGAGCAGGATCGCGTCGTCGGCCATGGGGCAGTGGCGCACGACGGTCCTGACGAACGCACGTGCGCGGCTGACCTGGTCGTGGCCTCCGGGGAAGACGCGCCGGACGGGTTGCGTCACTGAGCGGTCTCCGGCGGGGCGATCAGCGCGAGGTAGGCGAAGTTCGCAGTCACCGGGTCCGCGCAGGCGGCCTGGAGCAGTGCCTGAGCGAGTTCCTCGCCGGCGTCCTCGGCGAGCCAGCGGGCGGCGGCGTCGATGACCGCGATCCGCTGGACGGGCGTGATGCGCTTCTCGCGCTCTCGGAGCACGGTCACTGCCGCGAGTCGCTGCTCGGCTGATGGCGTTCCGGCGTGGCTGCGGGCGAAGCGCGCAGCGTCCGGGTCGCCTGCCGCGGTGGTGACTGCTTCGAGTGTCCAGGCCAGGGCCCGCTCGGTCATTTCCGTCGGGCGGGGGGTGGCGAAGAGGAGTGCCGTGCGGGACCAGTCGTCCAGGACGTGGGCGAGGATGTGGGCGCGAGAACGGCTCATCCGCAGCAGCACGGCCGGGACCTGGCTGCCGGTGGCCGGGTCCGTGACCGTGCTGCCGTCGGATTCGACGACCTGCCCGTCTTCTAGCTCCGCCCGGACCGGTTCCGGGCGCGAATCGGTAGGGTTCGCCATGGGTCTTCGCCCTTCTGCGAAAGGGTGAGGATCAAGGCTCGGGTCGGTGTTAGCGCACCGGCCCGGGCCGCCTGATTGTCAATCCTGGTTGGGTTGCCAGCTAGCTGGAAGGTCCGCCAGGCAGTCTGGTTCGGCTGCTGCTGGCTAGTCCGCCGGCTAGTCCTGGCCCGTCACGGCCCGCCGTGCGGCGGGCTGCCCGGCGGCCTGCTAATGCGTGCAGGGCTGGCGCCGGGACTGGATGGGCTGGGTGAGGCGCGGGCATCGGGCGGGCGGCGGACCGATCCTGGCAGGTGCTGGCAGCTGCTGGCCTCTCGGGCCATCTGGCTGGCGGCGGCGGGCAGCAGTCGGGTCTGCCATTCGGCCTGGGCGGCGAGAGCGCCGTGCGTGCGGCGGGGCTGGATGTAGAGCACGGACCACAGCTCGCTGAGCCAGTCCAGCGTGTACAGGCAGACCGGGTGGTGTTCCCAGCAGGGCGGAAGGATGGCGGCGAAGTGGCCATAGCCGGGCTGGTAGATCTGGTCGATCCAGGCACGGAGAAGGCTGATCGCAGCGTCGCGGTCAGATCCGGTCAGGTGCCACCAGCGGCGTGCTGCGGCTGGCTGGTAGCCGCGTCCGTCCGGTTCTTCGCCGGTACCGGTGAGGTCGGCGAGCTGGCGGGCCAGCGCGGCGACCTGCCGGTCGAGGTCACCGAGCAAGTTCACGACGGCTGCGTGGCGGGCCAGTTTGCCAGTGATGGCGGCGATCCGGGTGCTGGCGGTGTCGGCCTGGGCGGCCAGGCCGGTGAGCTGGCTGGCGATCTCCCGGTGGTGGCCGGCTTCGCGGGTGTCGAGGTCACTGATCCGCTCGGCGTGCGCCGCGATCTGGATCAAGGCTGCGGCGATCGCGTCGCTGTCGGGGCTGGTCATGCGACTCCCGGCTCCTCGTCCCACTGGTCACCAGCGTCGTCCCACGGGTAGCGGTCGCATTGGGGCGTGCCGCTGGAGGGGAAGGGCGTGAATCCGACGCCGAGGTCGCCGGGGGTGAGTCCTGGTGGCCGTGGGCCTGGCAGGCGCGGTTCGGGTTCTGGTGCGGTTGCGGGTGCCAGGGTGGCGATGGCCTGGCAGGTGCGCCTGGCGTGGCGGTAGATCGGGTCGTGCCAGGCCATGGGGAGCTTGGCGATGACGGGGGAGCAGCCGCCTCGGATGACTAGGGCGCGGGCCGGCGGAAGCTGACGGATCATGTCCGGGGTCATCACCTGGTGGCGGCTGTGGTGGTCCTGGCCGTGCTCGCGCATAGCCGCGGTGCCGCACAGCGCGGACGCGCCGTCTAAGGCGGCAGGGTCGGAGATGCCGGGGAGCCAGATCTTCGCGCCAGAGGTGTCGCCGATGATCCGGGCGCCGTCGGTGCCCCACCGGTTGCGGAGCTGGGCTTCGCCATGGGCGACCGTGATGATCTGGATGCCCTTGCCGCCGGAGTCTGCCAGCCAAGACGGGACGGGGACGGGGCAGATCTGGGTGACCTCGTCCAGCGCCATCAGGCGGTGTGGTGGATCTCGCTGGCCAGGCAGGCAAACAGCGGCGCGACCGGCGCGTCGCCGCCGCGGGTTTCTGCGATCAGGTACAGCGTGCCGGCATGCCGCAGGAACTCGCCGAGGTCGAGGGAGCCGCCGGGAGCGGGCAGGACAGAGGCGGCGAGAGCGGGGTCGGCGAGGAACGCCAGAGCCCGGCTCATCGTCATCCGGATCGTCTGGGCGGTCTTGTTGGCCTCGCCGCGGAGCTCGGCGAGCTGGCTGGCCCACTGCCACCCGGTCTCGGTGCCCGCGCCGGCCAGGATTATCTCGGCCTCGACGTTCCCGGTGGCCGTGATCCAGCGAGCGACGGCGCGCAGGTCCAGTTCGGCGAGGGCGGCGGCGTGGAAGTAGGCGCGCAGGTAATCGGATGCCTTCGATGACCAGAACGAGGCGTCTTCGACGCCTTTCTGGCTGACGGATTGGGCGAATGCGTCTGCGCGGCGGATCGCGGTGGCGGGGTCGGCGCAGCCGTCGATCGGGTTCCACCGGAACGTGGACAGCACTTCCCCGACGCCTTGGGGGTTGAACACGTGCACCGGTCCGCCTCGGGCGCGCACGCCGGAGGTGAGCTGGAAGACGTCGTGCTTGGTGGTGGTCGACAGGACGGGCCCGGGGTAGCGCAGGATGACGTGGGCGAGCCAGCCCGTCTTGCCCGCGCGTGGGGGGCTGGTGACGACGGCGTGCTCGTCCAGCGGCAGGCGCAGGGCGGGCCGGGTGCGCCCGGCCGACCAGGATCGAGTAGGCGCTCACCGGGGACAGGGCACGCTGCCAGAACGGCAGGGACCGGCGGTTCCGGCCGCTCCGCGCGAATGCCGCCAGGCGTCCCCCGCGCAGCCAGAGCTCAGCGATGGTGGCGTGCCCTGGGCCTGGGTGCAGCCGCAGCCGGAGCCTGACGCGCAGGTGGCGGACCCTGTGCCGGGGGAGCCGACGCCAGGGCATCCAGGGGAAGAACGCCCACCTCAGCCCGGTGACGGCGATGCCGGTAATGGCGATGATGACGACGTACCTCATGACGTTTCCTCCTGGTTGCGGGAGCGGCCGTGATCGGGCCTGGCGTCGCGGCTGGCCTGTAGTGCGCGGACGTGGGCGAGCAGGACCCGGCGGGCGGTGCCGGGCGACAGGTTCACCTCGGCGCCGATCGTGTTGGCGATGCCCGACACCTGATTGAGGGGCAGGCTTGCGAGGTCGTGACGCTGGCCGGCCATGGCGAGCAGCCGGGCCTGCTTGCCCGGCGCGGCCGTGCGCCGTCCGGCTGGAGCCGGCCTGGCGGACGCGAGGGCGGGGGCGGCCTGGCCGCGGCGTCTGGCCGAGCGGCGGGCCGGGACTCGTCTAGCACCCACCGGCGGAAGCCCGCGATAGTGGACAGCGGGGCGATGCCAAGGCGGATCAGCCACAGGACAAGGCCGCCGACGATCGCCATCGGGGTCGCCTCGTCATCGGCGGCGACAGCGTCGCCGCCGCGCCGTGACCGGGTAATCGCCCAGGTGCGGACGACTCCAATCAAAGTGTCCGATGCCAGCGCATAAAGGGCCGACGGCATGACCCAGATCGCCAGGTCTGCCCAGCCCGGCGTCGCGGCGAGGGCGTTCATGGAAAGGCTGATCCCGACGCAGGCAACGTTCAGCGCCCGTGCCCGTACCGCGCGCCTGCCGTGCAATGCCAGGGCGATGCCCAGCGTCGCGAAGATGAGCGCGCCGATGTCAGGGATGCCTGCTTCCATCGCGGCAACCGCGGGGTTGTGCTTGACCGAGCGGACAAGGACGTACTGGGCGTCCCAGCTGACGACGGCCGCGGCCGCGGCGAGGACGGCAAGGGCGAGCATCGCGCCACGCAGCCAGCCCAGCGCCCGGTCCGGGGCTCGCCTGGCGTGTACCCCGCCGGCCGCCTGCGAGCCGCCAGTGCTGCAGGTCGCAGTGCCGTCGCGCTCGGGCACCGGCAGCCGGGTGCCGTCACCGGACCAAAGGGCGGCCACCGGCACGACGCGAAGGCTGTCTCTCCCGACCGGGACCGGCCCGTCTCTCCCGACCGGGACCGTGCCGTGGCCCTGGCCGGACAGCATGCGGTTCCGGGAAGACGCGATTGCCCTGGCCCCTGCTTGCCGACTCGGCGCTGCGTGGCAGTGCTTGGTCACTGGCCACCTCCCTGACGCGACTGGCTCCATGTGCGACACAATACAAGATACTAGTTTTATGTGACAGACCTTCGCGTCACGTCGTGTGCTCCGATGACTGGCCAGACTGGCTGAGCAGCTAGTACGCTGCGACATCAGGGAGGACATGATCACGATGCTGGAGCGGGACGCCCCGTACGTGCAGATCATCGAGCATTACCGGCAGCAGATCGCGGCCGGGCGGCTGCGCGACGGCGACATGCTGCCCTCGGGCCGGGCGATCGCCACGGAGTTCGGCGTGTCGGTGGCCACTGCGGCCAAGGTCGCCACCGGGTTGCAGGCCCTCGGCCTGGCCGCGCCGAGGCCGGGGGCGGGCACCGTGATCACCGCCCCCAGGCCCCCGGCCGACCGGGCCAGCGGCGGCCCGGTCCTTATCACCCTGACTTCCCGGAGCCCCGCCCAGCCCGGTGACCAAACGCGGGTCCTGGACGCTGGGCTGGCGCAGGCTCCTTGCGACATCGCGGGCTGGCTGGGCGTTCAGCCCCTGGCCGAGGTGATCCGCCGCCGCCAGGCCACCCTCCGGGACGGCGCCACGACCGCCGTGCTGACCTCCTGGTTCCCGGCGAGCCTGGCGCAGTCCTGCCCGGAGCTGGTGGACAAGTCCTTGCTGGACGGCGAGGTCAGCGGGTACCGGCCGGCCTGGGGGGAGGACTGGCTGTCGGCCCGGCCGCCGACCTCGGCCGAGGCCCGGCAGTTCGCCATCAAGCGCGGCTCCCCGGTCCTGGTCGCTGTCAGCCGCCAGTTCGATGATGCCGGAGCGGTCATCCAGTACGCCAAGCTGGTCGCCCGCGCTGACACCCGCGTCGCGTACCGCTACGACTACCTCCCCGCCCCCGCCGAGTAGGCACTCGCCGGGCCTGGAGTTCGCGACATCTACCAAGTACACTAGTATTTGTGACGGAAACTATTCGTGCGGAGCAGGCGTTGCTCGGCGCGATCTTGCTGGACCCGGCCGGTCAGCAGCCGCTGCTCGACATGCTCGCGGACGAGGATCTTTACCGGCCGTGGCATGGGCAGGTGATCGCGGCGATGCGGCGGCTCCGAGGTCGCGGCATGCCGCCCGGGCCGATCGAGGTGTACCGGGAACTGAGGGAGGAACCTGACCTGCCGAGGTCGGTATCGCATGACGCGGTGCCGCTCGCCGACCTGATGGACGCCACACCGCGGCCCTCGCACGCGCCCGCTTACGCAGCAATCGTGATCAGCGGGGCGATCCGCCGCCGGCTGGCCATCGCCGGCTCGCGGATGCAGCAGGCAGCGCAGGAGGCGGGCGAGGATCCGCTGCACGACAGCGATCTGGACACGGCGCGGTGCATGGTGGCGCGGGCTCGCGGCGAGCTGGATGCCTGCCGGGATCGGTGGGAGGCGCAGCCCGAGTCCATGCGGCGGCAGCTGCCCGGGCCCCGCCGCGACGGAAGAGAACATGCCGACACGGCCCGGTGGGCCGCTCGGGTGCGGGAGGAGATCGGCCGGCTACACGAGGATCTGTGGACCCAAGGTGGCGATGACGTGGCCCGGCGGCTCGCCTCGATAGCGCAGCAGCTCGCCGGGATCGCCGCCGCATCCGCCAGCCGGTCCGAGCGGCAAGCGCTCGCGGTGGCCAGCCAGGAGGCCCGGCCAGCCGGCCAGGCCGCTGAGGCCACCGGTATGGCGGCGGTGCGTGACCTGGCCTCGGACCCATCCCAGCTCGCCCGCGTCAAGGACTGGCTGCGGTCGACGCACTTCGCCGGGCCTGAGCACGGCGAGCTGTATGACGTGGTGCGGGACCTGCATGCGGCGGGCCTGCCGGTCGATCCGGTGACCACCAGCTGGGAGGCGCGCCGCCGTGGCGTCGACGTCGAGCCGGAGGATCTGGCGGGCGGGACCGGGGCGTTCGCTATTGCCGACAGTCGGCAGGTGTACCGGCGGGCCGTGCTCGCCCAGGTCGCCAGCGCCGGGCGGGAGATCCAGGCCAGCGCGGCCGACCCCGGATTATCCATGACCGAGCTGATGCGGGATGCAGGCGAGCGGCTGCACCGCCTGGAGCTGGAGCCGTGCCTGCCGCATTGCAGCGCTTGCCGACCTGACGGAAGGGTGCATGTCCTGCCGTCCCACGTCGCCAGTCACAGCCAGCCGGAGCCCGGCCGTCAGCACGGGAAGCGTGCCGAACGGGAGGCCGCCGGATGACAGCCCGCGCGAAAGACACGGCGAGCCCGGCCAATGTGAGCGACCGTCGGCCGCATCCGCCCGGCCCGCCCCGTCCTGCCGGCAGGACGCCGTGCGCGCCACCCGCCGTCGGCGGGTCGTCCAGCCAGCCTGGCTGTGCCGCCGGGAGATCGGACGCGGTGAGCGCGGACTGCGGGCGGGCGTCCGGCGGGCCCGGCCGGTCCGCCGGGACGGCATGCGCAGGTGCAGCGGATCGCGGGCCCGGCATGCCCGTTGCTGCCGAGCACGCCTCGCACCGGGAGTACGCGCGGTGGCGGGCACGGCAGATCGCCTACGGCCGCTGGGAACCGTGGGCCGATGCCGCGCCCGTCCGTGAGCACGTGCGGCGGCTCCGGCGCGGAGGCGCCAGCTACCAGGCGATCGCGCAGGCCGCCGGGGTCAGCGCGATGACCGTGCACCGGCTGCTGCGCGGCTGCCCGTCCAAGGGACAACCCGTCCCCGGCCGGATCGGCGCGGCGCAGGCGCGGCGGCTGCTTGCCTTCGCGGCCGCCGAGCCGCGCGCGGGCCGTCGCAGTTCGTGCGGGTCGCGGCGCCGGCTCCAGGCCCTGGTCGCGATCGGGCATTCCCCGGCGGCCCTTGCCCGTGGCCTTGACGTCTCCCCGCGGTGGGTCCGGCGGATGCTGCGCGGCGAGACGCGCACTGTGAGTCCCGGGATGTCCGGCCGGGTCCGCGGGCTGTATGACCGGATGTGGGACGGGTTGCCGCCGGAGCGGACCCGCAGGGAGCGGGGACTCGCGCGGGCGGCGCGGCATCGGGCCGAAGCGGAGGGCTGGCCGCCGCCGATGGGCCTGGATGACGACAGGATCGACGACCCGGATTACCGGACGAGGATCGCCTGGGGGCGGGCAACAGGAATTGTGACGACCGCCCTGCCTGGGCGACCAGCCCGGTCGGTCCCGTTATGAATTCAAAGGTCAGTTGGCTGTCCACAGGAACGGCTGGCAGGAGGGACCGGCGGCATGGTCCACTGGCACGCTCGACGCAAGTGCTGATCCGCTGATGACGGGAGGCTGCCGAGATGAACCGCGTTTACGTAGCCGAAGAGAAGCTGGCGCGGGCCAGTGACCTGCCCAGCGTGCTGGAGGCCGCGTACGCTGCCTTCGACGACATGCTGCCGCTGATCATGGAGCAACAGGACCGCGGCGGAGGGACGTTCGCCGCGTTCGTCCTGGCCGGCTCGTCCGCCGCAAGTGGCCGGCTCGCAATCGCCGGGGCGCCGTCGTTGCCGGCGTCGGTGGGCGGCCCGGTGGCTGACGTCGCGGCGAGGTCGCGCGTGACGGCTCAGGAGGCGGGCGCGGCATCGGCCGGGCTGAGCGAGCTGCTGGCCCGCCGGCTGGAGGAGGCCGCGGCGTCCGCGGTCGGAGCGGACCGGGCGGCGTGCGCGGACGGGGCGCGGCAAGCCCGTGACCTGTGCGCGCGGCTCGGGGGAGCGCCGCCGCGATGACCGGCCGTCCCACGTTCGGGGACTTCGCGCGGGCGGCGAGCTGGCACCTGGATCGCCGGTCGCCGCAGTTCGCGGCGGTCGCGACGCGGCCGGATCCGGATGAGGTGGCTCGGCAGGTTGGCTTGTTCACCCAGGGCCTGGACCGCGTGCTGGTGGTGCTTGGCCGGTACCTCGGTGATGTCTCGAAGACGTTCGGGGGCGCGCCAGGGCAGGAGCCGCACAGGCTGACCCCGTGGGCACGGGCCAGCATCGAGGCGGGTGATGCGCTGCGGAACGCGGCGGTTGACATTCAGGGTGCCGAGAATCGCTCCCGCTGGGCTGGGCGGCCGCCGCTGGCTGAGCCGCCGGCGTGCGGGCTAGACGATGCGGCCGTTTCGCTGGCGGCTGGACGGGACTTGCTGCGCACGCACCTGAGCATCGAGTCCAGTGGCGTCCAGGCGGTGTCGTCGGACTGGACGCCGGTCATCTTGTCCATGGCGGTGACGCGGGCCTTGCTAGTGGAGGTAGCAGGGTGGGTGCGGCAGATCGTGGCGCCGGGCGCGTACCTGGCGCTATCCCGCGCGACGTCCGACCCTAGCGTGGCACAGGAGCAGCGGCGGCTGA
>WNFM01029022.1_pt3 | contig 23788 bp, 21 predicted proteins | sample 5400271 | NCBI WGS metagenome assembly WNFM01 (sample SAMN13153352, study PRJNA577476) | soil metagenome | isolation source: 60 cm saprolite on Douglas fir-dominated hillslope | place: USA:California | collected 2013-09-17 | reverse complement strand
CCCGCCATTCCGTCTGGTTGTAATAGGCCTCGCTTCCGAGCGTCGACCCCGATTCAAGGAGACCGTGACCGGCGAGAATCTTGCAAAAGGTCCGGTCATCGACCGGCAGCTCGAGTCGGAGGCGGGCGGCATGCTCGGCGCCCTGAAGCGAAGCATGCTCGTCAAGCCCGAGGGCCTGCTCGAAGCCGCTCGCGCCCTCCTGCAGGGTCAGACCCAGCCGTCCCGATCCCGGCAGCGCGAAATCGAACCCGGCCAGAAGATCGTGAAAGGTCACGCCGAGGACCTTCTTCTCGTCGGTCCGATCGGTATACAGCCCCAGGTCGCTGGCGCGTCCGGAGAGAGTCCAGCTTCCCTCCCCCAGGGGCCCGCGAAGGGTCGTATGAGCCAGGGCCGTCCCGAGTCCCGCCTCGCCCGTGAACTTCGCCGGCCTTTCGTCCCGGCTCGCGATTTCCACCACGCCCGCCAGCGCATCGCCATACTCGGCCGAGAAGCCGCCGTTCCAGACGTCGATCTCCTGCACCAGACCATCGTCGAGGCTCGAGACCGACCCGGCGCCTCCGGAAAAGTGATAGGCGCGCAACAGCGGCAGACCGTCCGACAGCACCGCCGTATCGGCGGCGTCGCCGCCGCGGATCCGGAGATCGGCCTTGAAATCGTTCTGCGTGCCGATCCCCGCCGCGCCCGCGAGCGTGCGCAGGGGGTCCTGCAGCGACGCGGGGCGATCGTCGAGCGCCGACCGGGACAGATGGAGGTGCGAGAGACCCTGGGCGCCGGACGGCTCCGACGCGGCGCGCACCGTGAGCCGCTCGCTCCAGGAGGCGACGGTCAGCGGGTCAAGGAGCGTCGTCTCGCCGGCGCCGACCCGCAGGCCGGTGATCGAGCGTGACTCGACGCCGGCTCCTTCGATCCGCAGCCGATAGGTTCCCGGCTCGAGATCGTCGAAGCGGAATCCCCCTTCACCGTCCGTGATGGCGAAACGGGAGGGCTCGTCCGCCCGGGTCGCGTCCTCGAGATCGCCGGGATCAAGCTCCACGCGCAGCGAGGCGACCGGACGTCCGGCGGCGGCTTCGATCACCGAGCCGCGGAGCGACCCGGTCGGAGGCAGGATCCCCGCGAGCGCGGGGCCGGCGGCCAGCAGGAGCGCCAGACGGACGAGCGGCCGCACGACGAGCCCTCGAGCCCGGGCCTGACTCCCGCGCATCGCCCCCCTCCCCACGGCCGCCCAGCACCGCAGGAAATATAGGTTCGGTCGCCGGGAGAGCCAGCGATACAGCCGATCCCGCAAGAGGTTTGGAGGCCGGCTCGACGCGACGCTTACGTCCCTGCAATCGGGACGGCGGCGATCACGTTCGCGTCAGAGGGGTCGACGCGGTCACGGTCCGGGCTGGGGGAGACGTTCGAAGCGATCGGTCAGAGACCGAGGCGGCCGCCGGTCATCCGGAGAAAGGCGGTCAGCGATGCGCAGGCCAGGAACGGGTTCGAGATCTTCTGCTCGCCGATCGTCGCGGAAGGAACCGGGGCGTAGTTGTGGCCGGGCAGGACGATGGTTCGATCGTCCAGGTTGCGCAACGTCCCGCTCAGGCTGCGGTACAGCTCTTCGGGGTCGCCTCCCGGCAGGTCGGTGCGCCCGCAGGCATCGATGAACAGCGTGTCCCCCGAGAGCAGCCGGCCGCGGACCAGAAAACATTGGCTGCCGGGTGTGTGCCCGGGCGTGTGCAGGAACTCCACCTTGACGTCGCCGAGCTGCAGCGCATCTCCCGGACGCGACGGCTTGAGATTGCCGACCGGCGACGGCAGCCAGGGAACATCCTCCGCATTGACGTAGACCGCGGCATCGGTCTTGTCGACCAGCTCCTGAAGTCCGTTCGTGTGATCCGGGTGCCAATGGGTGACCAGCGCCCCCACGATCCGCCGCCCGTCCCGTTCGGCCGCTTCGACGATCGCGTCGATGTCCCAGGCGGGGTCGACGACGACCGCATCCTTCGAGCCAGCGGCGCCGATCAGGTAGACGTAGTTCGCCATCGGGCCGATCTCCATCTGCTTGATGTACGGTTCCTGGCTGGACAAGGCTCGCGCCCCCTTCGCAACCCGCGGCGCCGGGACCGCCGGCGCCCCCGACTTGGTCGTCTGATGTTAGCCCATTTCGGGAGACGCGCCACCCGCGGGGCGCGGCGCCGCGCTCCGGGCGGTCGCCGGGCCTGTGGTACGATAAGACCGTCATGGCGAGTCCTCGCCTTTCCACGTTCGACGACTGGATCGAGGCCTTCAAGGTCTGGCAGCGCGAGATCGATCTCGATCCCGCGATCACGGCCGGCTATCAGCCCGACGCCAAGTACGGTGATCTGCACAGCGGCGAGATCGAATTCGGCGACTACCGGGGCGAGGTGAAGTGGGAGACCCTCCTGGAGGTCCCGGACCAGCGGATCCGCGACGCGCTTCTTCACCTGATCACCTATCAGGGCGATACCGAGTTCGGTTCGGTCGAGCAGCAGCGCCGGCTCATCGCCTGCGCGCCGAACCGTCACGATCTTGAAGCGCTGGTCCGGATCATGCGGGAGGAGATGCGGCACGGCTGGCAGATGTGCCACCTGCTCATGACCCATTTCGGATCGTCCGGGAAGGTCGAGGCGCAGAAGCTCCTCGAGCGCCGCTCGTTCAAGAATCAGCGACTGCTGGGGTCGTTCAACGTCGCCGTCGACAACTGGATCGATTTCTTCACATACACTCAGTTCGTCGACCGCGACGGCAAGTTCCAGCTCGGCATGCTGTCGCATTCCGCTTTCGCGCCGCTCGCCCGGAGCATGGGGCCGATGCTGAAGGAGGAATCGTTCCATCTCGGCACCGGTCACAACGGCCTGAAGCGGGTCCTCAAGGCCGGCCGCGTCCCGGTGCCGCTTATCCAGAAATACTTCAACAAGTGGATCCCGACCGCCTACGACCTGTTCGGCACCGACGGCTCTTCATCGGCTCACTGGTCGTACGTCTGGGGGCTCAAAGGACGCTTCAACGAAGACCAGAACTCCGAGCCCGCGGATCGGGACCGCCTCAACGAATACGCCCGCGAGCTGTATGTGGTCGAGGTGCAGGGGCTCGTCGATCTACTGAACCGCGAGCTTCCACCCGAGAGCCCCCGGCTCTTCCTTCCGGACGTCCGGTTCAACCGCCGGATCGGCGAGTTCGCCGGGGAGCGTCATGCGGTCGATGGCCGCCTCCTCGACGAAGCGGCCTATGGCCGGCACCTCGCCGAAGCGCTGCCGGGCGACGCCGATCGCGAGGCGGTCGATTCCCTCAGTCAGGACCCGGCATGGATTCTGCCCCGCTGACCCCCACCAGCGCGCTGCCGCTCCTGATCTTCGCCCTCTGCGCGATGACGATCGGGTACCGCACCTACTCCGCCTTCCTCGCCGCAAAGGTGATGGCGCTCGACGACACGCGCGTCACCCCGGCGCACCGGCTTTACGACGGCCACAACTACCACCCGATGAATCGCTGGGTGCTGTTCGGGCATCACTTCGCGGCGATCGCGGGGGCGGGTCCGCTCATCGGACCGGTGCTGGCGGCGCAGTTCGGATGGGCGCCGGGGCTGCTCTGGCTCGTCGTCGGCGTCGTCATGGGAGGCGCGGTGCACGACTTCGTCATCCTGGCCGCGTCGATCCGGCGGGACGGCAAGTCGCTGGCCGCGATCGCCCGCGCCGAGATCAACCCGTTCGCCGGCTTCACCGCGATGGTGGCGATTCTCTTCGTCGTCGTGATCGCCCTGGCCGGACTGGGGCTCGCGGTGGTGAACGCGTTGCAGCATTCGCCCTGGGGCACCTTCACCATCGCGGTGACCATCCCGCTCGCCCTCTTCATGGGCTTCTACATGTACCGCTGGCGCCCCGGCGCTTACACCAGCGGCACCATCCTCGGAGTCATCGGACTGATCCTGGCGGTGGTTCTGGGGCGGTACATCCCGGGATCGGCATTGGAAGGGTGGTTCACCTTCTCGAAGACGCAGCTCACATGGCTGCTTGCCGCCTACGGCTTCGTCGCGTCGGTGCTGCCTGTCTGGATGCTCCTGGCGCCGCGCGATTACCTGTCGTCCTACATGAAGATCGGCACCATCGCCGCGCTGGCTGTCGGGGTTTTCTTCGTCGCCCCGCAGATTCAGATGCCGGCGGTGACCCGTTTCGTTTCGGGCGGGGGGCCGATCATTCCCGGAAAGGTCTTTCCCTTCTGCTTCATCACCATCGCGTGCGGAGCCATCTCGGGCTTCCACGCGCTGGTCTCGTCGGGAACGACCCCCAAGATGCTCAACCGCGAGAGCGACGCACGGATGATCGGGTACGGCGCCATGCTCTGCGAGGGGTTCGTCGGGGTGATGGCCTTCATCGCGGTGCTGACGCTGGCGCCGGCCGATTACTTCGCCATCAACGTCCCCGTCGATCGTTTCCACGAGCTCGGCATGAGCGTCGTCGACCTTCCGGAGCTGTCGCGTCAGGTCGGAGAAGAAGTCGCGGGACGGACCGGCGGCGCCGTGTCGCTGGCGGTCGGCATGGCGCACATCTTCGCGAGGATACCGGGCCTTCAGGGGTTGATGGCCTATTGGTACCACTTCGCCATCATGTTCGAGGCGCTCTTCATCCTCACCACGATCGATGCCGGCACCCGGGTGGCCCGCTTCCTCCTTCAGGAGTTTATCGGGAAATTCTACGCTCCGATGGAACGGCCCGACTGGATCCCCGGGTCGATCATCGCCTCCTTGCTCGTGGTGGGCGCCTGGGGGTATTTCATTCAGACCGGCTCGATCAGCACCATCTGGCCGATGTTCGGAATCGCCAACCAGCTGCTGGCCGCCATGGCGCTGTCGATCGGGACGACGGTGATCATCAAGTCGGGGAAGGCGCGCTATGCCTGGGTGACGCTGCTGCCGCTCACCTTCGTCGCGACCACGACCATGACCGCCGGCTGGCTCTCGATCACCGACATTTTCCTGCCGATGGCCCGGCGCGCGGAGGCGACCGCCGCGGCGCGCTTCCAGGGGTACCTGAACGCCGGACTGACCGTCGTGATGATGATCTTCATCCTGCTCACCATCGGCAACTGCGTGAGGACCTGGATCCGCTGCCTCGCAGCGCGCGATGCCGTCGGGACCGCGGAGGATCCGGTCGCCTAAACGCCGGCGCCCGGCGCGGCGGCTTTCGGATCGATCGCAGCCGTGCGCTCGCGCATGAACCGCACCGCCCGCGACATCAGCCCGCGGTTGGCGGCCAGAAGGCCGTAATGGCCGCGGTCGAGCCAGTCGAGCCGCGGCTTCCCCCAGCTCTTATGCAGGCGCCGCACCGAGGCCGGCAGCATGATCCGATCGTAGCGGCCGGCGACCAGGAGGATCCGGTCGAGCGGCACCCTCGGCCGGAAGGCGCCCGGCGAGATCACCTTCCAGGCGCGGCCCACCTTGGCCCGGTCGAGCATGCCGCAGGCCTGCAGATCCTCCCGGATGTTGCGGCCGAGGCGGGTGTCGAGAATCGGCGAGACCGGAGAATCGCCGGCGCCCCCCAGCACCACGAAGCTCCAGTCATCGCGGACCGCGGCCATGAGACCGGCGAGGTAGCCGCCCAGCGAGTAACCGAACAGACCGACCCGCTCATGTCCCAGAGAGCGGAGCCAGTTCGCGGCGCCGAGCATGTCGATCACGCCCTGACGGAACGATTCCACGGTCAGCAGGACATCGGCCGACACGACCAGCTCGCCGCTGTAGGTCCCGGGCGGCGTTCTCTCGAAGTGGAGCGGATGGGCCACGAACAGCACCGAGAAGCCGGCGCGCAGGAACGGCCGGACATAGAGATGCTCGATCGTGCGGAGAGTCTTGTGCGCCCAGCCATGGCTGATCAGCACGACCGGGGAGCGAGGCTGCCGCGTGTTGCGGTAGAAGCGTCCGACCGCCCGATTCGTCTCCGGGAACTTCATCGGGTGGAGCGTCGGAAAGGTGAAACGCTGAACCTCCGCGCCGCCGATCCGGCCGACGACCGCGGCGCGCACGCGCGGCACCCGCTGATGAGCGTCGTAGAAGCGCTCGGGGCTCTCGAAGAAGGCGGGGTCGTCGAGCGCCTGCCAGGATTCCCCTTCGGTTGCGAGCACCCGTCCGCGCCGGTAGGTGATTTTGTACCAGATGCGAAAGTTGTCGAAGGAGATGTTCAGCATGCGCCAGACGCGTGCCCGGCTCCGGCCCTGGAACGGCGCCAGGGCGGTCTGCATCATCGCTTTCGTCTCCGCGCGCCTGAGAGGTCCCCGGCGGCTCGAGAGGGGGCCTCGTCCCGAGATTAAACCCGCCCGCTGTAGAAGGTCTCGACAGGAACTTCCGGAATCCTCCGGCGCACCTCGGCCGCCAGCGTATCGACCTGCGCATCCGAGAGCGGAGTCACCTCCGCCTCGGCCGGCGGCCTGGCGACGGTATAGACCTGGATCAGATGAATGCGCCCCCCGCCCTGCAGCACCTCCCGCACCCGATCGCAGTAAGCGGTGATCTCGTCGGAGGACGGCCCTGCGCCCGCGACCTTCATGAAAAGGCTCTGCAGCACCACGGACCGACCTCGCGCCGTCTCGAGGATGTTTCGGAGAACATGCGCGAACGGGATCGTCGATCGGTCGATGCGGCGATACATTTCCTCCGTCCCCGCATCGAGCTTCAGCCAGAGCTCGCCGTGCGCGCCGTCGAGCAGCCGGAGCGCCTCCCGCACCCGCGGCCGATCGAGAAGCGTCGCGTTGGTGAGCAATACGACCTTTAAACCGGGGAATCCGGCGCCATCCCGGACACGCAGCGTCTCGCGCACCACCTCGGAGAAATTCGGGTAGGAAGGCGGCTCGCCGTCCCCGGCGAAGGTGATGTCGCGCACCGTCCGGAGCCCCTGCGGAAGATCGCGGAACTCAGGCCGATCGAGAAGCGCGCCGCTCTTCGCCTCCTCGAGCATGGCGCGCAACTCCTCGAACAACCGCGGCTCGTCCAGATCCTTCACCACCGGCGGCGTGGTGCGGTCGACCTGGCAGTAGATGCAATCCCAGTTGCAGATCTTGTCGGGATTCAGGTTGATGCCGATGGAGATTCCGCGCGAGCGCCGCGACAGGACCGGGTAGACATACAGATTCTCCCGGTAGAGACGCGAGTGCCGATCGACCGAGGCCGGAACGGCGCCGCCCTGGCCGGCGGCCGGCGCTCCACCCCCTTTCCGGACGGGACGCCTGGGAGCCGCTTCGAGAGGCCCGCGCCGCAGGCTCGCAGCTCCTCCGCTGGTACCGCCGGCATCGCCGCGACCTTCCGTGGCGGCGGACCAGGGACCCGTATCGGATCTGGGTCTCCGAGATCATGCTGCAGCAGACGACCGTCCGCGCCGTCGTGCCGTATTACCGGCGCTTCCTGCGGCGCTTTCCATCCCTGCCCGCCCTCGCGGCCGCCGGATTCTCCCGCGTGCTGGCGTCCTGGTCGGGCCTCGGTTATTACCGGCGCGCGCGTCATCTGCACCAGGCGGCCCGGACGATCATGGCCGCTCATGGCGGAAAATTCCCGCGGACTCCCCGGGAGATCCTCGCCCTGCCGGGGATTGGCCGATACACGGCGGGAGCCATCCTCAGCATCGCGTTCGGTCGGCGCGAGCCGGTCCTCGACGGCAATGTGGCGCGCGTGCTGTCGCGACTCATGTTGCAGCGCGGCGATCCCCGCGTCCGATCCAACGAAACCCGTCTCTGGGAGGCGGCCCGATCGCTGGTCGAGGCAAGCTCCGCTCCGGGCGATCTCAACCAGGCGCTGATGGAGCTGGGGGCGACCCTCTGCACCCCCCTCGCCCCCGGCTGCCTCCGTTGTCCGCTCGCCCGCCGCTGCCTCGCCCGCGCCGCCGGGGTGGAGGAGAAGATCCCGCCTCCCCGCCGCCGGCGCCCGACGGTCACCCTGAGGCAGAAGGTCGCCCTGGTCCAAAAAGGGGACCGCCTCTTGATGCGGCGCCGCGAGGCGACCGGACTGATGGACGGGCTCTGGGAGTTTCCCGCTCTCTCCGCCGATCGCAGACCCGCTTCGGATCAGGTCCGGCTCGCTCCGCAGGCGCGGCTCGCGACCGTTCGGCATTCGATCACCTACCGTCGCCTTCTGGTGGAGGTGCATCGGGCGCGTCTGTTGGCCGAGCCCGGTGGCAATTCCTACCGATGGGTCGACCCCCGGCGTCTGGCCGAGCTTCCCATCTCGTCCTTGGCCGCGAAAATCCTCGCAGCGCACAACCCGACCACCGTCGCGGCGAACTCGTCTCCAGCCGGGCACGGGTCCGGCTCGCTCGCGCGAGCCTCCCCCGAGATGGCCTCGATCAGGCCGTGACAGCGCCGAGAAACGAAGCGTAGCCGTCGAGATAGCGATCGACGTCGGCTTCACGAGCCGGCACGGCGACCGTCGGTCCGGCCCCGGGCAAAGCCTCCCAGACGCCGCGGTTCGCAAGGAAGAGACGCTGCGTTCTCGTTAGAAGCTGATCGCGAAGCGCCAGGGCCTGCTCGCCGGTCTTCGGCTCCGGTCCGTGCCAGTGACCCGAGCGCGGGCCGAACCGCTGCGCCGTCCAGGGCAGGCCGACCTTGCGAATGGCGGTCTCGATCCCGTCGGCCAGGCGCGCGCCGAGCGCCCCCGTCCGATCGTAGGCGGCCGGAGTGAGCACCTTCGTCAGCGCGGCCCGGGCGGCGGCCATCGACAGCGGATTCCCGAACAGCGTGCCGCCGGTGGCGGTCACGCCCTGCTCGCGCCGGACGTCAATCTCGCGGGCGAGCGGCTCGATCATGCCGTAGGCGCCGAGAGGTACGCCGCCTGCGATCGATTTCCCGATGGTGACGATATCGGGATCGAGACGGAATCTCCGGGTTGCGCCCCCCGGACCGACCACGCAGGTATGCGTCTCATCGATGGCGAGCACCGTTCCCGTCTCGCGTGTCATGGCGCGCAGCGCCTCATGCCAGCCGGGCTGCGGCAGCAGTAGATGCACGTTGTTGGTGAGGGCCGGCTCGGTGAGCACGATGGCGACATCCCGCGGCTCCAGCGCCCGGCGCAGCCCCTCGATATCGTTGAACTGGGCGATCCGAACCTTGCCGGCGGTCGCCTTCACCAGCCCCCGCTGCACGGGGACCAGCCGGCCATCCTCGAGATTGATCAGACCCTCGTCGAAGTGGCCCACCTCGCGACCGGTCGCGGCGCGCGCGATCCGGATCGCCTCGGTGTTCGCCTGGCTTGCCGACAAGGTGAATTGCCAGAAAGGCACCGGATACCGCGAGGCCAGCTCCTCGGCGACCTCGACCGCCTCGACCCCCGGCAGCAGGAACTGCGTCCCCTTCCAGGCGCGCAGCGCGACGGCCTCGGCGACCTCGGGATTGCCGTAACCGCAGAACATCACCATGTCGGACACATTGACATCGAGGTAGCGATGCCCGTCGACGTCGGTGAAATCGGCCCCCTCCCCATGACTGACGAAGACCGGGATCTCCTGGTCGATCACCATCCAGGCCATCGGCACGCCGTTCGGCATATGCGCCCTGGCCCGCTCGAGAAGCGCCAGCGAGCGCGGATGTGTCCCGACGAATTTCTTCAGCTCTCGATCATGCAACTCCCTGACTTTCGCGGAATCGATCCCGGGCGACGACATGATCAAACCCTCGATGTGATCACGGCGGTGATAAGAGCGTCCTTCATCCTATACCGCTCCCCACACTCCCCGGTCAAGTCCGGCTCCCACCCCTCACCGGCGTGGACGGTCGCGCGAATTCGGGTACTCCGATCCAATCTGGTGGCGGCGCCGTGAGCGAGGTTTGACGCCTCTTCCGCCTCTGTGTTAGCGTTGCCGCCTTCAATGTACAAAGTGACGGAGATCGTCGAATTCTGCTACGGCCACCGTCTCCTGCGTTACCAGGGGAAGTGCGCCCATCTGCATGGTCACAACGGCCGGGTGGAAATCGAGCTGTCGGCCCCGTCGCTGAACGAGCAGTCGATGGTCGCCGACTTCTCCGACATCAGCCGGGTCGTCAAGGGGTGGATCGATCAGCACCTCGACCACCGGCTGCTGCTCCACAAGGACGATCCTCTCGTTGAAGTTCTCAGGCGCCACGACGAGCCGGTGTTCCTCATGGAGAGCGACCCGACGGCCGAAGCGATCGCACGCCTGATCCATGACCAGGCGACCGCGAGCGGGCTCCGGGTGAGCCAAGTGCGTCTCTGGGAGACCGAAACCTCGGTCGCCTCCTACACTCCCCCGGCACGCTGATGCCGGGGGTCGCGCCGCGTCCGCGCTTCCATTGAGCCTCCTCCGCGACAGCGCCAGGGCGATCAACGAGCACTTCAATCTGGTCGGCTTCTATTCACTCGCGGCGCTTCTTCTCCGGATCACCCTGTCGTCGGCCGGAGACGATCCGCTCTGGGCCGCCCTGTTCGGCATGGCCCTGGTCGTCGACCTCGGGACGGCGTGCGGCATCATGGGTCTCGTCGTCCAGGCCGCCGCCGGTCGGGGCGAGCCGGTCCCGTTCAGCCGCTATGCCGCCGGTCTCTTCCTGCCCCTTGTCTGGCTCTGGCTCAGGGTCCTGGTGATCGTGTCGCTCCTGGTCGCTCTGGTCGTCGCCGTCTACCAGATGAGTCACGGCGGGAGCCTCCCCCCGGAGGAGGCGCTGACGAAGGTGATTTACTGGGGGACGCCCTGCTTCGATTTCCTGCAGCGGATCCTCTGGCTCTACAGCGTTCCGCTCTGCATCGTCGCCCGGATCATGGGAGAACATCGGGCCACCCTGCGCGGCGGCTGGGCGATCCTGCGCGCCCGTCCGGCCGACTCGGCCCGGCTGATCATGTTGCTGCTCCTGATCAGCGCCCTCGAGGGAGCCCTGCACTACGCCCGAGGACCGAAGGGACAGGACGTCCCTCCTGATGTCCCGGAGGGGTTGATCCTCCTGGTCACCTCCTATCTGGATCTGGTCGTCCTGTTCGGCGCCACGCGCGTCGTCCTCAGCCGGATCGACTCGGGCTTCGGCGACGGGGTCCGGCCTGCGGCGGCCGCTCGCGCGCCCGGTCCCCCCGCATAAGCGGTCGGATCCGGGACGCCCGCATCCCGAAACGCCCTCGCCCGCTCGGCGCATTTGCTGCAGCCGCCGCAGTGCCGCCCTCCCCGAAGGGGCCGCACGCAGCTGACGGTCAGATCGAGACGCAGGTCACGTCCGCGCCTCACAACACGGTCTTTCGTCATACGCCGGAAAGGCGCCCGGAGCCGGAGCGGAGCGCCCAGACCGCGGGAAAGGGCGCGCTCCATAGCGCGGAAAAAGGCGGGCGTCCCGTCCGGGAAGGGATTGGCGCTGAGAATTCCCGAGACGAGAACCGGGATCCGGTGCAGGGCGCAAAAGGTGGCCGCCTTGGAGAAAAGAGCGATGTTGCGGCCCGGCAGGTAGACCGTCTCGTCGCCGTCGTGGTAACGGGGACCGCCCCTCCCGGAGACGCTCCAGTGCCGGCCGTACAGGTCGGCCATCGGCATCTCGATGATCGCCAGCGGCAGCAGGCGGGGTGAGTGGAGCGAACCGAGGAAGCGGCGCAGCGCCTGGATCTCGATCCTCTCCCAGTGAAGACCGGCTCGCACGTAGAGCGGACGGACGAGACGATGCGCGCGCAGCGTGTCACGCAGCAGCACGGCCGAGTCGAGCCCGCCGCTGACCAAGACGCAGGCCCGCCCGGCCACGCCGGCCCGGCCATGCCGACGCCTTCCGCGCGCTACGCGCCGCACCGTGGGCTTTCCTCCGGCCCTCGCTCCGGGACGGCGGCCCGGCGGGAGCCTACGAGCGGAGCTTGTTGCCTGGTTTCTTGGGAGGATCGTTCGCAGGCCGCGGCGTCACCGCCGGATTCGGCTTGAAGGCCGGGGTGAGATCCTTGTTGATCTTGGCCCAGTCCGGCGATTCCTCTTCGGTCTCGACGATTGCCTCGATCGGGCACTCCGGCAGGCAGGCACCGCAATCGATGCACTCTTCAGGGTTGATGATCATGAACGCTTCACCCTGATAATCGCCGGGGTGGATGCAGTCCACAGGGCAGACCGCCACGCAGGTTGCATAACGCTCGCCCAGGCACTTTTCGGTGATGACGTAGGACACGTTCGAGACCTCCTCTTGAGGGAATTCCCAGAAGTCGGGGCGAATGGTAGCACAGAAGATCGCCCTTTTGTAAAGCCCGGACGGCTTCCGCCCGCCCGGCAACACCCGCCCCCGGCGATCCCGGACCTTCGCGAGAAGCCCCCGGCCCGGTTGCCCCGTCACGCCCGGAACCTATATTGGGCGCGGTGTTCGACGACGACCCGTTTCGGAACCGTAATCTCCGGGGGATCTCCTGAACGAGCTTCGGACCCGCCGTGCCGTGCTGATCTTCCTGCTCGCGCTCACCCTGATCGTCTGCGTGCGCGCGGCGGCTTCGGCCCATGGAGCCACGCCGGATGGGCTCTCGGATCGGGTGCGGGTGGCCCTGTTCGACCCCGACGGTCGGGCCGCGCCGGCGCTTCGGGCCCTGGGCCTCGCTCCCAGGATCGTCTCCGCTCCGGAGGAGCTGACGCTCTTCGAGGGAGATCTGATCGTCGTCGGTCCGGGCGGCTTCAGCCGGGGCAGGGAAAACCTGGGACCGGTGCTCGCCGCCCGGCTGCGGGGCGGCCTGCCGGTTCTGCTCCTCGACCAGCCGAGCCTTCCGCCCACCTTGAGCGAGGAGCTGCGGCTCTGGCCGGCCTTCATCGGAACCCCTGGCGAAGAAATACTGGTCTCGTCCCGGCACCCCGTGATGCAGGGCCTCCCTGAGGGGGCCGCCACCGCCTATCTGGCCGGGACCCGCGACCGCACGCGCCCGCTTCTGCCGCCGACCCGCGGCAATTTCAGAGTGCTCGCCGAAGTCCGCGCCCGCAGCGGCACGGCGTGGCAGGAGGCGGTCTCGATCCTGGAGGTCCAGATCGGCGAGGGGACGCTCCTCGCGGCTCAGGCCTCCCTCTGCGCCGATTTCGCCTCCGATCCGAGGGCCAGAACGATTCTGCGCAACGCCCTGCTTTACCTGATCGGCGAGCGCGCTCCCCGCCCGCGGGCGGCGCTTTATGGAGGCGGCCCGGAATCCTTGCCGGCCTGCCTGCGGCACCTGGCGCCCTACCTCCCGATGGCGCCCGACGACCTCCGCGGGGTCGAGCTCTTGATCGCCCCGGCCGACTGGCAGGCTCTGCGTCTCTCGGGCGCCGGCACACGCCCCCCGCTCGCGCGCGTGGCCCGCTTTCTCCGGGAGGGGGGCACTCTCGTCCTGCTCAATCCGCAGTCATTGGTGATCGATCCGATCGCCGCACTGACCGGAACCGCGGTCTCCTTCGAGACCGGCAACGGCCCGGTCCGTCCCGCGGCGGCCGATCTCGCGTCGCTGCCACTCTTCCAGGGAGTGTCCCGGGACGACCTGAGCCTCCTCGAACAATCCGACCGGCCGGAATTGCGGCTGCGTCCGCCCGCCGGCGCCCTCGACGCGGTCGAAGCGCTTCAGATCGAACCTGGCCTGGCGCGGTACCGCGTCGGCCGGGGCACGCTCGTGGCGCTCATGCTCCCCGATGCCGCGCGCTGCTCCAGCGCTCCGGTCTCCAGCCTTCTCGCCCGGCTGCTCACGAACCTCGGCGTGCCGCTCGACGCCGAGACCGGGCAGGATCGTCGCGCGATCACCCGCCTCGACGAGCCGGGCGAATAGAAACCACCAGACTCACGATCGGCCCGTCTCCCGGTCTCACCCGGTCGGCTCCTGGCCCCCACCCGCTCCTCCCGACGGTATAATGGCCGGCGAGGTGGCAGGATGGCGGTCAGGGTGGCGATCAACGGCTTCGGCCGGGTCGGGCGGATGGTGCTGCGCGCCGCGAAGCAGCGAAGGTTCGACATCGACTTCGTCGCCATCAACGACGTCGCCGATCTCGAGCCGCTGGCGATGGTCCTGAAGTACGACTCGATCCATGGCGCCTACCCCGGCACGGTCACCTGGCGCGACAACGCTCTGGTCGTCGACGGCGACGAGATCCGCGTTTTCAAGGTGGGCGACAAGCGCGCCGGCGATCCGTTCGCCTTCCCCTGGAATCACCTCGACATCGACGTCGTCATCGAGTCCTCGGGCGTCTTCCGGCGGATCGAGGAGCTGCAGCGTCATCTCGAGGCGGGGGCACGCAAGGTTCTGCTGACCGTTCCCAGCAAGGATCCGCTCGAGTCGACCGTCGTGCTCGGCGTGAACGACGGCATCCTCACCCCCGCGCATCGCATCGTGAGCAATTCGTCCTGCACGACGAACTGCGCCGCGCCCCTCGCGCGGCTGCTCGACGACGCGTTCACGATCCGCACGGGGTTCCTGACCACGGTCCATGCGTACACCAACGATCAGAGGCTCTTCGACTACCCGCACAAGGATATGCGGCGCGCCCGCATGGCGGCGCTCAACATCGTGCCGACCTCGACGGGAGCGGCGCGCGCGCTGGGCCTCGTGATCCCTTCGCTCAAAGGAAAGATCGAGGGTCTCGCATTCCGCGTGCCGGTCCCTTCCGGTTCGGTCGTCGACCTCACGGTCGCCACCGAGAAGAAGGCGACGGTCGAAGGCATCCATGCCTTGATGCGGCGGGCGTCCGAAGGAGCGATGCGCGGGATCCTGCAATACTCCACCGACCCGATCGTCTCGGCCGACATCATCGGCAATCCGCATTCGGCGATCTACGACGCGCCCCTGACCCAGGTGCAGGGCGACCAGTTGGTGAAGGTGGTCGCCTGGTACGACAACGAGTGGGCTTACGCCATGCGGGTCGCCGAGCTGATCCCGAAGCTGCACGCCGTCGGTTACTGAACCGGACCCGCGTCGAGCCAGCTGGAGCCACGATGCATCGACCCCGTCATCCGCAGCCTCCCCGCCGCCGGCGCCCGGTCTCGTCGTCCGCCCTGCGCATCCTCGGTGCGGCCGCGACGGCCGTCGCGGTCCTGATCGCGCCGCCCGCCGCCCGGGGCGAGGCCGGCCGGCGCGAGCCGGTGCTGCAGCAGATCCACCTTCCGCACCATTACTACTATCGCGAGATGTACCTGCCCCAGGCGACCAGCGGGCCGAGCGCCGCCACCTGGTCCCCCGACGGGCGGGAGCTGATTTATTCGATGCAGGGAACGCTCTGGCGACAGAAGGTCGGGGAGAGGCTGGCGACACAGATCACGTCCGGTCCCGGCTACGATTACCAGCCCGACTGGTCGCCGGACGGCCGCTACGTCGTCTATGCGTCCTATCGGGACGATGCGGTGGAGCTTGACCTTCTCGACCTGAGGAGCGGGACATCGCGGCCGTTGACGAAGAACGGCGCCGTCAACGTCGAGCCGCGCTGGGCTCCCGACGGCCGCCGGCTGGCCTTCGTCTCGACCCTGTTCAAAGCGCGCTTCCACATTCATCTCATGAATGTCGTCGACGGCCAGGCGGGAGAGGTCGAGCGCCTCACCGAGGATCACGACAGCGGCCTGCCGCGGTATTACTACAGTCCATTCGATCATTACCTCTCCCCCTCCTGGTCTCCCGACGGCAGCGAAATCCTGTTCGTATCGAATCGCGGTCATATCCACGGCACGGGCGGCTTCTGGCGGATGCCGGCCCGCCCCGGCGCCCGGGCCCGCGAGATCCGTTACGAGGAGACCAACTGGAAGGCCCGGCCCGACTGGTCGCCCGATGGGCGCCGGATCATCTATTCGTCGTACCTCGGCCGCGCCTGGCACCAGCTCTGGATCATGACCGACGAGGGGGGCGATCCGTTCCCGCTGACCTACGGCGACTTCGACGTCACCGCCGCCCGCTGGTCGCGGGACGGCCGGCGGATCGTCTTCGCGTCCAACGAAGCCGGCGACACCTCGCTTTTCATCCTCGATCTCCCGGGCGGCCGCCGGCAGCGCGTGGTGATCGGAGAGCGCCGGTATCTTGGACCGGTCGGCCGCCTGCGGATCGGCGTGGTGGATGGGGCGACCGGCCGTCCGGTGCCGGCCCGCGTCTCGGTCACCCTGCCCGACGGCCGCAGCGCCGCGCCCGATGACGCATGGCGGCATGCGGACGAGGCGTTCGACCGGGCCGAGCGCCGCTTCGAGTACGGCTACTTTCATTCTCTCGGCTCCTCCGACGTCACGGTGCCGGCGGGGTCCGTCACCCTGGAGGTTTCCAAGGGGCCGGAGTACCGGATCGAGCGCCGTCAGCTGATGGTGCCGGCCGCCGGATCGATCGAGGCGCGCGTCGTCCTGCGGCGTCTCGTCGACCTCCCGGCCAAGGGTTGGTGGGGCGGCGACCTGCATGTGCACATGAACTATGGCGGGGCCTACCACAACGACCCGCGTCATCTCGCGCTTCAAGCGGCGGCCGAGGGGCTGAACGTCGTCGAGAACCTGGTGGTCAACAAGGAGCAGCGGATCCCTGACATGTCGTCGTTTCGGATCGGCCTCGACCCGGTTTCAACGTCCGAGCTGCTGATCGCCCACGGCCAGGAGTTCCACACCAGCATCTGGGGCCACACCGCCCTGCTCGGCCTCACGGATCACTACCTGATCCCGGATTACGCCGGATACGTGAATACGGCGGCGGCGAGCCTCTCGCCGAGCAACGCCGAGGTGGCGGACCTGGCCCATGCCCAGGGGGCCCTGTTCGGGTATGTCCATCCGTTCGACAGCCGCCCCGACCCGCTCGATCCGAACGAACCGATGTCGTACGAGATGCCGGCCGACGCCGCCCTCGGGAAGATCGACTACTTCGAGGTCATGGGGTTCAGCGACCATTTGATCACGTCCGAGATCTGGTACCGGCTGCTCAACTGCGGGTTCCGGATCCCGGCCGGCGCCGGCACCGACGCATTCCCGAACTTCGCCTCGCTGCGCGGCCCCGCCGGACTGCTGCGGGCCTACGTCCATGCGGGAAGGCCGCTCGATCATCGCCGCTTTCTGGAAGGCCTGAAGGCGGGACGCACCTTCGTCACCAACGCTCCGCTTCTGGAGTTCTCGCTGTCGGGGAAGGAGATCGGCGACACGCTGCGCCTGCCGGTGGGAGCGCACCGCCTCGAGGCCCGCGCGACACTGCGCTCGAGCGTGCCGGTCGATCATCTGGAGATCATCGGGAACGGCGCGATCGTCGCCACCCTGCCGCTCGCGGGGGATCGCACCTCGGCCACCGCGTCGGTCTCGATCCCGGTGCGCCGCAGCGGCTGGTTCGTGCTGCGCGCTTACGCCGATCGTCCGGTCACTCCGATCCTCGACCTCTACCCGTTTGCGAGCACCAGCCCGATCTACGTGCAGCTGGGGGATGAACCGACCCGCTCGCGCGCCGACGCAGAGTTCTTCATCGCCTGGATCGACCGGCTGTCGCCGTTCGCGAGCTCGCATTCGGGGTGGAATACGGAGGCGGAGAAGGCCGCCGTCCTCGGGACGCTGTCCGAAGCGCGCGCCGTCTACGAGAAACGGGCGAGGGAGGATGCGGGCGCGGGTGAAGCGACCGGTCCCTGAGTGGGTCTCAGGCCGGAGGCTTCGCCACGTCGCAGCTCCGGGCGATCTTCCGCCCCTCCTTTTCGACGAATTTCACAGTCACCGAGTCGCCGATCCGGATCCCGTTGAGATCGCCGCGCTGACCGTGAATCAGGATGATCGCGTCGTCGGCCAGCTCGAAGCGGATCAGCTTCGCCTCGCCCCCCTTGAAGGTTTCCTTCACGGTGAAGCTTCGGGCCGCGAGGTTGACGCCGCGTATCTCGCCCACGATGGTGTGCGCCCCGCCGTCGGGAGAGGGAGCCGGTTTCGGATCGCCTCCGGTGGCGGCCGATACCGTCGCCAGCAGGAGCCCCGCCAGACATATCAACGCCGACCGACCCCGCATCCAGGCTCCTTTCGATCCGATTCGAAAAACAGAGGGGGCGCGACCTGTCGGAGTCGCGCCCCCTGATTGGAACTCCTGCTTCGAAGAGGTTTTATCCCTTCTTGGCAGGCGTCTTCTCGGTGTGGACGACTTCCTGAGCGATCTGCGCGCCGTCCTTCTCGGTGTACCTGATCTGGACCTTGTCACCGGCCTTCAACTGATCCAGCGAGGACTCCTTGCCCTGGATCTTGATCTTGGCCGTCTCCGCCAGCGTGAAGGTCATCTCCTTGTCCTTCCCCTTCACGGTGAGGGTCTTGGCGGTCGCGTCGACGCTGACGACCTCGGCGGTCACATGCTTGGCCGCCGGGCCGCTCCCCGCCTTCTTCTGCGCCGCCATTGCGAACGACACCATGGCGCACGCGAAAAGAATCGCAACTCCCAGAACTACGTTCTTCCGCATTCCGAATCACCCCCTTCCGCGGTCGATTTTCACAAACTACCACCTGAGACGTAGAGCAACTCCGGTGCCATGAAGACCGGCGGGACGACATCATCGCAGAAAGCGCTGGGGAATAAAGACTTCGAGATTTGAACTGGAAGGAGCCAGCCTCGCGGTCGACGCGATCAACCCTTCAGGAGTGCCCCATCTGGTGCGCGGGGTGTACCATCCGGTGCAGCCGCCTCCGGATCGGTCGCGTCCGATTGTGCGCCGGCTGCGTCGTCGACCTCGCCATCGGCCGGAGAATGGGGTTCCTCGGGCGTCGATCGGGAGAGCCCGAATTTTTCCAGCCGGTACTGAAAGGTCCTGCGGCTCATGCCGAGCAGCCGCGCGGCGCGCGATATGTTTCCGCCCTTCTCGAGCGCCTGCTGCAGCAGACCCTTCTCGAGCGATTCGAAGGAGAGGCCCGTATCCGGGATCTCGAGACCCAGAACCGCCGCCGTCGGGTCCTGGTGGAGCTCCTGCGGCAGGTCGGCGGCGGTGATCAGAGGCCCTTCCGCCAGAAGCACCGCCCGTTCGATCACCGATTCGAGCTGACGCACGTTTCCCGGCCAGCGGTAATTCATCAACATGGACAACGCCGGACGCTCGATACCGCGCGGGCCCTTCCCGGAGGCCGCCGCGTGCCGCTCGATGAAGTGACCCACCAGCCTGGGGATGTCGGTGGTCCGCTCGCGCAGAGGCGGCAGAAGGATGGTGAGCACGTTCAGGCGATAGTAGAGATCTTCGCGGAAGCGTCCCTCCCGCATCAGACGCGTCAGGCTCTTGTTGGTGGCCGCCAGGATCCGCACGTCCACAGCGACCGAGCTGTTCCCGCCGACGCGCCGGATCTCTTTCTCCTGAAGCGCCCGGAGAAGCTTCGCCTGCATCGCCAGACCGAGGTCGGCAACCTCGTCCAGGAAGAGCGTTCCGTTCGAGGCCTGCTCGAAGAGGCCGATCTTCCGGGCGATCGCGCCCGTGAACGAACCCTTCTCATGCCCGAACAGCTCGCTCTCGAGAAGCGGCTCGGGGATGGCGGCGCAGTTGATCGCCAGGAACGCCTGCGAGGCGCGCGGCGAGTTGTAGTGAATCGCCTGGGCGATCAGCTCTTTGCCGGTTCCCGACTCGCCGTAGATGATCACGGTGGACCCGCTCGGGGCGACCTTGCGGACCATCCGGAAGACTTCCTGCATCGAGCCGTGGTCGCCGATGATGTTGCCGAGCGAGAAGCGGTGCAGGAGCTGTTCGTGCAGAGACTGGTTCTCGCGTAACAGCCGGGCCTTGTCCATCGCCCGGCGGACCGCCAGCACGACGGTGTCGCGCACCAGCGGCTTCGTGAGATAGTCGAACGCTCCCTTTTTCATCGCCTCGACGGCGGTATCGACGCTACCGTGGGCGGTCATGATGATCACGCAGGACTGCGGAGCGAGACGCGCGGCTTCCTCGAGCAGGTTGATCCCGTCCCGTCCGGGCAGCTTGAGGTCGGTGAGGATGACCGCGGCCGGCGCGTCGCGTAAGAGCGCGAGCGCGCCCTCCGCCGTGGAGGCGGTCTCGACCTCGAGCCCTTCGCGCCCGAGAATCGTCTTCAGGATCTCGAGCTGCCGAGATTCGTCGTCGACCACCAGCACCCGATCGAGATCGAGCATGCTCTCCTCGAACGCCAAGACCCGCGAAGCGCCTACGCCGCGTCCTGCGAGGCCCCGGCCGACGACGGGCCGCGCGCCGGCACTTCGATGCGGAAGAGCGTCCCGGCGCCGGGGGCGCTCTCGACCTGGATCGTGCCCTCGTGGTCGGACACGATCCTCTGGGTGATCGCCAACCCCAGCCCGACGCCCGCCTCGCGGGTGGAGAAATAAGGATCGAAGATCCGTTCCTGATCGCCCGGCTCGATCCCGCCGCCGCTGTCCTGGAACGAGATGCGCAACGTCGGCTCGCCGGCCGGTGTGCGGCTGGCGGTGGCCTCCACCTCCAGCCGGCCCCCGGTCGGCATCGCCTGGATCGCGTTGATCACGACGTTGAGGAAGCAGGTCCTCAGCCCTTCGGTGTCGGCCTGCACCGCCGGGAGATCGGAGCCGAGGCGCCGGACCACCTCGATCTTCTGATCGCGGGCCTTGGCGGCCGTCAGCGACAGCACCTCGTCGAGGATCTCGTCGACGCGACAGGGCCGCAGCGCCAGGCGCGGCGGCCGGCCATAGCTGAGGAAATCGGTCACCATCCGATTCAGACGCGTCAGCTCGTCGCGCACCGAGTCGATGATGCCGGCATGTTCCCGCGCCTGCGCCGGGTCCGGCGGGCGGTACTCCACTCCGAGGTGATCGATGCTCAGGCTGATCAAGTTCAGCGGATTGCGGATCTCGTGCGCCACCGCGGCCGCCAGCCGGCCGATCGCCGACGCCCGCTCGGCCCGCCGCAGCCGCCCCTCGAGGGCCCGCTGCTCCCGCAGGCGATCGACCATCTGATTGAAGGTGGTGATCAGACGCCCTACCTCGTCACGCCCGCTGATCTCGACGCGGGCCGACAGGTCGCCCTCCGCCACCCGGCCGGCCGCCGAGGCGAGGCTGTTGAGCGACCGGGTGAACCGGAACGACAGCACCACCACGCCGGCCATGCCGGCCAGGAAGACGCCGACCGTCGCCAGCAGCCGCCGGGTCATGGCGTCGCGGATCAGGAGATCGAAGTCATCGAGCAGCAGGTGCAGGCGGACGTAGCCGCGCTTCTCGTTATCGACGATGATCGGAATATCGAGCGTGTAGGTCGTCCGGCTGGCGTCGTCCAGCGTCTCCTCGTCGCCGAGGGTCCCGGTGATCACCACGCCGTTCCCTTCTCCGCGCCGGGTGAGGCTCGGCGATCCCGCCTTCTTGCCGACCCGGGCGCGGTTGGAGGAGGCGACGACCTCCTTCTCGTTGCTGAGGATCGAGATCTCCTTCACTCCCCGGCTCGACAGTCTCTGGACATAATCCTTGAGCAGGGTGTCGTCGTTCATCCCTTTCGAGGTGAGCTGCTGGACGCTGATCTGGAGCGCCTTCGAGAGCGACTCCGTCTGGTCCTGGATCTGGGTCAGGAGCGCCGCCTCGAAGTGCGAATACATCAGGAAGGAGGTGGTGACGGTCAGAAGCATCATCACCAGGACGATGAGGAACAGCCGGGTCCCGATCCGCAAGCCCCGGAGAGGATGCGTCATCGATGAACCTCAAGATGGACGTGGCGCACAAGGGATCCTAGCACACCGGCCCGACCGCGACCTTCCCCGGCCGCGACCGCGGCTGAAGACCGGCGGAACACCCCGGCTAATACGTGTAGAAGGCGCCCAGGATGATCCCCAGATCGGGAGCGTCTTTGCTGAGCGGCACCGCGACCGCTCCCCGGAACCCGCCATGGCGGGCCGGGCCGAAGCTCTGCACTCCCACGGTCAGGCGCGCGTCGCTCCCCGCACCTTCGACCCGCGTCGATTCCCAGGTCGCCTCGATCGAAAGCGTGAGACGCGGCGAGGCGGGGGGCAGGATCCCGCCCCCCGCCAGCAGCGAGTTCTTGGCCTCCGGCAAGGACGAGCCGGGGTCGCCGTTATCCCGGGCGCCGATGTCCGCCACCAGCGTCACCGCCTCCAGGTCGGCGCGGAACGCTCCGAAGACCTCGAAATCGCTTTTGCCGGTGCCGAGGTTCTTGCTCGCGTCGCCCGTCGGCGACTTGAGCCGCGCCCCGAGGGCGAAGCGCCCCGGCCCGGCCCCCGGGAACCGGTACCTGGCATAGAGATCGATGTCCGACAACCCGGAGTTCTGCGGGCCGCTGCCGGGATGAAGGTCGAGGAAGCCGAATGTGATTCCGGCTTCGAGATCCTTGACGACCTTGAACGCGATGAGCGGGCCGGCGAAGTGCCTCGAGCCGTCGCTCAGATTGCTGTAGACATAACGGCCCTCGATCCACCCGCCGGGAACGACCGCCGCATCTTCGATGAATCGTTCGAACAGCCTCCGGTTGTTCCGATCGACGGCGGCCGGCGCGCCTCCCGCTGCAGGGGTGGGGGCGGCCGCGTCGGCGGGACCGGATTCCGCCTCCCGGACCTGCGCCAGGACAGGCGCGCCGAGCAGCGCCGCCGTCGCCAGGCACAGCACCAACGTTCGACCGGACATCCGTCACCCCCCAGGACCAGAGTCAGGCTCGCTTCGCGCTTCCGCGGATGACCACGGGCGTAATGCGGGCTTTTACTCGATTGACCCTCCGCTTGACAAGACCCCGGACGGTCTCCGGACGCCGGAGATCGACAGACTCGGTTGTTCGAGTCGCGCATCCGACCCCGGCGCGTAGGTAGAACGACCGATTGTTTCCAGCGCCTGCAGACGCCATACTCCGCATTGTGCCGCGTGAGCCTCTGTACGGGCCCGGGTCCGGGGATGATTGAAATTCTCATCATCGAGGACGATTCCGAGGATTCGCTGATCATCCGCGAGCTGCTCGGCGAGTCCGGCGAGACCGAGTTCTCCGTCACCTGCTCGCCACGGCTGGGCGAGGCGCTTCCCAAGATTGAATCCAGACGATTCGACGCGATCCTTCTCGACCCGGGCCTGCCGGATGCCAACGGTCTGGAGGCGATCCCCAGGATCAGAAAGGCGGCCCCCGACGTTCCCTTGGTGGTGCTGACCGGCCACAGCGATGCGGCGTTCGCCGATCAGGCGCTGGCGGCCGGAGCCCAGGACTATCTGATCAAGGGACGAATCAACGGCGAGTCGCTGGTGCACGCCCTGCGTTATGCGGTGGCGCGCCAGGGATCCGAGCGCGGGCTCCGGGATCTCGCCCATCGGGACAGCCTGACCGACCTCCCGAACCGGAGATTGTTCCTCGACCGTCTCGAGCAGGAGCTGGTGAGGGCGCGTCGTTACCGGCATTCCCTGGGTCTCCTTTTCCTGGACATCGACCGGCTCAAGATGGTCAACGACACGTTCGGTCATGACGTGGGCGACCTTCTGCTCCGCGGCGTCGCGGACCGGCTCCGATCGCTGGTGCGGGCGAGCGACACCGTGGCACGCCTGGCCGGCGACGAGTTCACTCTGATTCTTCCCGAGCTGTCGCGGCGCGACGACCTCGGCCCGTTCGCGGAAAAAGTGCGCAGCGCCCTGCGCCCGCCGTTCCTGATCGCGGGCCACTCGGTCACGATCGGGACCAGCATCGGCGCCAGCGTCTTCCCCGACGACGCCCTGGACGCCGAGACGCTCGTGAAGCACGCCGACGCGTCGATGTTCTCCGCCAAGCGACAGGGGGGCGATTCGGTCCGCTTCTACTCCGCGTTGATGAACGCCATGGCGGCCGAGCGGATGGGGATCGCCTCCGCCCTCCGTCACGCGCTCGATCGCCGGGAATTTCGTCTCGAGTACCAGCCGCAGCACGAGCTGACAAGCGGTCGCGTCCTCGGTTTCGAGTGTTTGCTCCGCTGGCGCCATCCTTCCCTCGGCGAGATCCCTCCGCTCCGGTTC
>WNFM01314718.1_pt2 | contig 23791 bp, 25 predicted proteins | sample 5400271 | NCBI WGS metagenome assembly WNFM01 (sample SAMN13153352, study PRJNA577476) | soil metagenome | isolation source: 60 cm saprolite on Douglas fir-dominated hillslope | place: USA:California | collected 2013-09-17 | reverse complement strand
GCATCCGACCGGCTATATCAACGCCCGCGAGCTCGCGATCTCGGCGTAGCGGAGCTCGCCGCATCAGGTAGGGGGGACCCCATCTCGGGGTCCCCCTTTTCGTCGGCGGGATCGACCTGATGGACAGGATCGCATCGCTCATCGAACGGGTGCTTTTCGCCAGCCGCTGGCTGCTCGTCCCGCTCTATCTCGGTCTCGCCGTTTTCCTGCTGCTGATCGCGGCGCAATTTTTCCGCGAGATGCTGCATGTTGTTGGCACGATGCCGACGCTTGGCGGCACCGACCTCATTCTCCTCGCTCTCTCGCTCGTCGATCTCGTGCTGGTCGCCAGCCTCATCGTCATGGTGATGCTGAGCGGCTATGAGAATTTCGTCTCCAAGCTCGACATCGCGGCGACGCAGCGGAATCTCGCCTGGCTCGGCAAGCTCGATGCCGACTCGCTCAAGCTCAAGGTCGCCGCCTCGATCGTCGCCGTCTCCTCGATCCACCTCCTCGGCGCCTTCATGGAGGCCGAGACCGTGCCGAACGACAAGCTGATCGTGCTCGTCATCATGCATCTTACCTTCGTCGTCTCGGCGTTGCTGTTGACCGTCATGGACCGGCTGGTCGTCGAGCATGAACGCTGAAGCGGCTTGCGCGCCTGCCGACGGCAGGCTGAAATGATTGCCGGATCTCAAGGAGACGAGATGGACCGCGTTGCTCTGCCGCCGATCGCCGCGGCGATCGATCTCGAGCGTTACCCGATCGCACCGCTTGCCGGCGTGCCAGCGCGGGCGCTCGCCGAGGATTGCCGCGCCCAGCTCGCAGCGACCGGCTCCTGCCTGCTGCCCGGCTTCCTGCGGCCGGACGCGGTGGCGCGGATGGCGGCGGAGGCGGCGGCGGTCGCCCCGCTGGCGCATCGCAAGCCGGGCGGCCGCGGCGCCACCGCCTATCTCGCGGCGCCCGACGAGAGCTTCCCCGAGGGGCATCCGAAGCGCCGCATTCAGAGCTCGTCGGTCGGCGCCGTCGCCTACGATCTCATCCCGTGCGGCAGCCTGGTCCGCGAGCTCTACGAGTGGGGCGGGCTGCTGGATTTCCTTGCCGCCGCGCTCGGCAAGGACCGGCTCTACCGTTATGCCGATCCGCTCGGCGCCCTCAACATCGCGGCGATGGGCGAGGATGAGCATCTGCTCTGGCATTTCGACCAGACCGATTTCGTCGTTTCGATTCTGCTGCAGGATTGCGAGCGCGGCGGCGACTTCGAATATGTCCCCAATATCCGCAACGCGGCGGCGGAGAATTACGACCGCGTGTGGCGCCTGCTCGATGGCGATCGCAGCGAGGTCGTTCGTCTCGACATGACGCCCGGCACGCTGGCGCTGTTCATGGGCCGCCATTCGATTCACCGCGTGACGCCGATCGCCGGGGCGACGCTGCGTCTGATTGCCTTGCTCGGCTACGATACCGAAGCCGGGACGATGAGCAGCGAGCGCCTGAAGCTGGCGCGCTACGGCCGCACCGAGCCGATCGCCGCCGTGCCGTGACGACGACCCTGGCGATGGTGCCCGGGCCAAGGGCGCCCAGGCCAAGGGCGCCCAGGCCAAGGGCGCCCAGGCCAAGGGCGCCCAGGCCAAGGGCGCCCAGGATTGTCGCGCAATCGAAACGATTGCCGGGATGATCCCGGACCCCGTCACGATTCTCGTCGTCGAGGATGACGAGGATGTTCGCGAAGTCGCCGTTCTTTGCCTCGCCGATGCCGGCTATCGCGTTCTCACCGCGGCGAATGGCGATTTCGCTCTGCCGATCATCGCCGGCGCCGAGCGCATCGATCTCTTGTTCAGCGACGTCGTCATGCCGGGCACGCTGAACGGCTTCGCGCTCGCACGCCGCGCCGTCGCGCTGCGGCCGACCCTCAAGGTCCTGCTGACGACCGGCTATGCCGAGCAGATCGTGGCGAACGAGGCGCTGGTCGCGCGCGGCGAGCTGCTCGCCAAGCCGTACCGCCTCAGCGATCTTGTCGAGCGCGTCGTCGAGCGCCTCGATGCCGGCGCCGTTCAGCTCAACAAGGTGTTGTTCCGCCTGCTCGAATACTGGCGCGCGAAATGCGCCGGACGGCCTTGTCCGGAGACCGCCGACATCGACCTCGCGGCCTTGGCCGATATCGGCAACTATCTCAGCATCCTCCGGGTGCAGGGAACGCCGCCGGATCTGATCTTCTCCTACCGCCTGGTCAGCCCCGAGCTGCGGACGGTCTTTGGCGTCGATCTGAGCGGCCGCACGGTCGGCGAATCGTCCCCCGCGGCGCATCGCGCCTTCATCACCGGCCTGCTCCGCGAAGCGGTCATCCGGCGCCTGCCGGTCTATTCGGCGACCGGCTTCTCCTATGCCGACAGCACAGCGCCGGCGGCGCTCGCCGGGCTGTCGACCGAGCGGCTGTTCCTGCCGCTCGCCGCGCCCGATGGCCGCGTCTCGGATTGCCTGTGCGGGCAGACATTCGATTGGACGAGCGCGGGGGCCACGGTGACGCATGTGCTGCAGCGGTCGATCGGCCGCAAGGACACGGTCGATCGCCTCGACTGACCGCCGCCGGGGCGGCGCCTTCCTCAAAGACTCCGCCGTCAGAAGCTCGCGTCGACGAGATCGGCGGATCTCAGTTGCCAGGGATGCGTCAGCGGCGCGTCGCCGTCGCGCAGGGCGGCGAGGAAGGCGTCGCGCCAGGTCGTGATGTCGTTCTTGCGCAAGACCTCCATCATTGCCGACCAACGGGCGCGCCGCTCCTCGAGCGGCATGCCGAGCCCGACATGGATGGCCGCGGCAAGCGCGTCGACATCGATCGGGTTGACGAGCAGCGCCGCGTCGAGCTCGTGCGCCGCACCGGCGAAGCGCGACAGCACGAGAACGCCGGGGTTCTCGGGGTCCTGGGCGGCGACGAACTCCTTGGCGACGAGGTTCATTCCGTCGCGCAGCGGGGTCACCAGGCCAATCCGGGCAATGCGATAGAAGCCGGCCAGCGTCTGCTGCGACAGGCTCCGATTGACGTAGCGGATCGGCGTCCAGTCGAACTCGGAGAACTTGGCGTTGATGCGGCCGGCCGCTAATTCCAGCTCGCGACGCAGGGTACGATATGGGCCGATCTCGGCGCGCGAATGCGGCGTGATCTGGAGATAGGTGAAGCGGCCGCGATGCGCGCGCCAATCGGTCAGCAGGCTGTCGATCGCATCGAAGCGGTTTTCGATGCCCTTGCTGTAGTCGAGCCGGTCGACGCCGATGATCAGGTCGCGATCCGCCAGGCTGTCGCGCAAGCGTCGAGAATCCGGCGTCGTGACGGCACGCGCCGCGAGCTCGGCGAATTGCTCCGTCGCGATGCTGATCGGGAAGGCGGCGACACGCGATTGCAGCCCATAGGCGGTGAAGCGGCCGTCGCCGAGCTGGCGCCCGCTTGCCCGCTCGGTGACATAGTTGAGCAAGGCGCGCACCCCGTCCGCGGTCTGGAAGCCGATGAGATCGTAGGCGCAGAGCCCGCGCACCAGCATCTCGTGATGGGGCAGCGCCTCCAGCACCTCGGGCGGCGGGAAGGGCGTGTGGAGAAAGAAACCGATGCGGTTTTCGATGCCGAGCTGGCGCAGCTCGCCGCCCAGCGGGATGAGGTGGTAGTCGTGAACCCAGATCACATCATCGGGCCGCAGCAGCGGCTGAAGGATCTGGGCGAGATATCGGTTGACCCGCAGATAGCGGTCGAAGGCGCGCCGCTTATATTCGACGAGCCCGAGGCGATAATGCAGGAGCGGCCACAGCGAGCCGTTCGCGTAATCGGCGTAATATCCCTGGTAGTCGCTGCGGCTGAGATCGACCGTGACATAGGTTACCCCGCCGGCCTCCGCGACGTGCGGCGAGGTCGATGAGTTTTCGGCGATGTCGCCGCTCCAGCCGAACCAGACGCCGCCATAGTGCTTCAGGGCGTCGCGCATCGCGACGGCAAGCCCGCCGGCTCGGGCGGTTCGCTCGCCGGGCAGGCTGACCCGATTGGAGACGATCACCAGCCGCGACACAACGCTTCCTCCCCGTTCTTGCCCGCCCCCATTCTTGCCGCCCGGCGCGCGGCGCCGATCGGAGCGCAAGCGGCTTCGGGCACGGTCGATGCCGTAATCATCGTCGTGCGGCCGTCATGTCACGGCGCGATCCGCGATGCTGGCTTGCAGCCACTGCCTGAGCGCGGCGGGCGTCGGGATGTGCCAGGGGGTGACGCGGCGGCGCGACGTGCCGACCTGGATCGCGTATCCGGCACGTTTCTCCACCGCGGCGAACCCGTACTCGTCGGTAAGGTCGTCGCCGATGAAGATCGGGATGCGGCCGCTGAAGGGCGGGCGCCGCATGAACCAATCGACCGCCAGTCCCTTGTTGACCGAACGCGGCTTCACGTCGAAAGCCATCACGGCCTCCAGCATCTCCATCTCGTCGTCATTCGCGGCGACCGCGGCCCGGGTGAATGCTTCGAGTTCGTCGCGGTATTGCGGCGCCATCCTATAGTGAACGGCCACGCTGGCATTTTTGTCCTCGACCAGAATGCCGGGCCGGCTTGCCGCGAAATGGCGCAGCGCGGCGATCGCCTCGGTAAGGCAGGCTGGCGGTGCCGCCTCGATGATCTCGCCATCGGCCGTCGCACGCAGCTCGGCGCCGTGTTGTCCCGCCGCCGGCAGGCGCAGCGGGGCGAAGAGCCGGTCGAGGGAAGCGATCGGCCGGCCGCTGACCAGGGCAACGGCGCCGCCGAGGAAATCAAAGAGCGCGCGGAGGAGGTCGAAGAGATCAGGCGGCAGGACGACCTGATCGGGCGTCACGGCGAAATCGAGCAACGTCCCGTCGACATCGAGGAACAACGCCCAATCGCGGCGCAGCGTGGGGAGTGCTGGCGACATGATCTCCCGCCAAAAGGGTATCGGCCGCCGGAGCGGGCCCCGGCGGTCAGTCTGTCTCACTCCGATAACGCTGGCGGACGGAGATTTTATCTAGCGGCGGTTGGTTTTTTACCGGTTGGTTTTTTTTACCGGCTGGGCTGAGCGGCATGCCGGGCGCCGCCGTTCGCGGCGATCGGCGGCCCGGCGGTCTGCGCGGCCGCCAGCTCCGCTGCCGGAATGTGACAGGCGATGCGGTGGCTGCCGTCGATCAGCTGTTCGGGCGGCGGGGTGTCGTCGCAGATCGCGCCGAGCTTGCGCGGGCAGCGCGTCGCGAAGGGGCAGCCCTTGGGCAGCGCCGCGGCGCTCGGCGGCGGGCCTTCGAGGACGATGCGACGGCGATGGGTATCGGGATCGGGCTCCGGCACGGCCGAGAGCAGCGCCTCGGTATAAGGGTGCCAGGGCGGCGCGAAGACCTCGCCGGCGCGGCCGAACTCGACGACGCGGCCGAGATACATGACGGCGACGCTGTCGGCGAGATAGCGCACCACGGCGAGGTCGTGCGAGATGAAGACGAGGGTGGCGCCGCGCGCCGCCTGCAGCTCGGTCAGCAAATTGATGATCGCCGCCTGAACCGAGACGTCGAGCGCCGAGACCGGCTCGTCGGCGAGGATGATGTCGGGGTCGCCGGCGAGGGCGCGGGCGATGGCGACGCGCTGCTTCTGGCCGCCCGAGAGCTGATGCGGCCGGCGGCGCGCGAAATCGCCGGAGAGCTTGACCGTATCGAGAAGATGCAGGCTCTGCCGGTCCGCCTCGGCGGCGCTCAGCCCCTTGAGGCGGCGCAACGCGCGGGCGATCGCATAGCCGACGCTGTGGCTCGGGTTGAGCGTCGAATCCGGGTTCTGGAACACCATCTGCAGGCGCCGTTTCAGCGCCGTCGACCGGCGGTCGATGGGCAGGTTGGCGATCTCGACGCCGTCGAGCTCGACGGTGCCGCTGCTCGCCGGCTGCAGGCCGCTGAGAATGCGGGCGAGCGTCGACTTGCCGCAGCCGCTTTCGCCGACGATGGCGAGGGTGCGGCCGCGCTCGGCCGCCATCTCGACATCGCGCAAGGCGGCGATCGTGCGTCCGCCGCCGCCGAAGATGCCGTGCGACTGATGATAGACCTTGCCAAGCCCGCGCAGGATCAGCGCCGGCGCGCCGACGGCATCGGCGGCGTCGTCGCCGGATTGGGCGAGCGGGTGCTGCCATGCCGGCAACTCGGCGACGCGCACGCAGTGGACGCGGTGACCGACGGTGCCGGCGACATCCTGCGGCGGGATCGGCGTCGTCGTGCAGCGCCCGGCCTCGGCGAAGCCGCAGCGCGGTGCGAAGGCGCAGCCCGGCGGACGCGCCAGCGGCGAGCCGACCTGGCCCGGAATCGTGCGCAGCGTCGCGCTGTGCTTGTCGCGGCCGAGCGTCGGCAGGCAGTCGAGCAGGCCGCGCGTATAGGGATGGCGGGGCGCGCTGAAGACGTCGCGCACGGTGCCCTCCTCGACCAGCTCGCCGGCATACATGACGCCGACGCGGTCGCAGATCTGCGCCACCGTGCCGAGATTGTGGCTGATGAAGAGGATCGCCGAGGCGTGGCGCTGGCGCAGCTCGCGCACGAGATCGAGCACCGCCGCCTCGACGGTGACGTCGAGCCCGGTGGTCGGCTCGTCCATGATCAAGAGTTCGGGCTTGGCGATCAGCGCCATGGCAATGACGATGCGCTGCTGCTGGCCGCCGGAAAGCTGATGCGGATAGCGCTCGAAGATGGCGGCGGCATCCGGCAGCTTGACCTCGTCGAGCATGGCGAGCGCCCGCTTGCGCGCCTCGCCGACGGCGACCCCCTCGTGGAGCATCGGCACCTCCATGAGCTGGCGGCCGATCGTCATCACCGGGTTGAGGCTGCTCATCGGGTCCTGGTAGATCATCGCGATGCGGCGGCCGCGCACGGCGCGCAAGGCGTCGTCGTCGAGCTCCGCCATGTCGCGCCCCTGGAAGCGGATGCGGCCGGCGGTGAGGCGGCCGGCGCGGCCGAGATAGCGCATGATGGCGAGCGCCACGGTGGATTTGCCGCAGCCGGATTCGCCGACTAGACCGAGCGCCTCGCGCGGCTTGATGACGAAGCTGAGGCCGGGGATGACATTGGCCTCGCCGGCGCGCAGGAAGAACGAGATGCTCGGTCGAGCGGGGATCAGTCACGCAGGCCGATCTCCCTGAGGCCGATCGACAAGAGGTTGAAGCCGATGACGAGCGACGAGATGACGGCGCACGGGATCAGCGACATGTGCGGCCACACCGACATCATGCCGTAAGTATCCTTGACCATGCCGCCCCAATCGGGGTCGGGCGGCGGCAGGCCGATGCCGAGGAAGCCGAGCACGCCGATGGTGATGATGGTGTAGCCCATCCTCAGGCACATCTCGACGATGAGCGGTCCGCGCGCGTTCGGCAGGATCTCGACGAGCATGATGTAGAGCGCCGATTCGCCGCGCATCTTGGCGGCGGCGACATATTCGCGCTCGCGCAGCTCCAGGGTGATGCCGCGGACGATGCGGGCGATGATCGGCGCCTTGGTCAGGGTGATGACGGCGATGATGTTGAAGGCGGAGGAGCCGTAGATCGCCAGGATGATCATGTAGAGGATGATGACCGGGAAGGAGAGGACGATGTCGCTGATCCGCGTGATCACCAGGTCGCTCCAGCCGCGGTAATAGCCGGCGGCGAGGCCGACCAGCGAGCCGAAGGCGGTGGCGCCGAGCACCGCGATCGGTGCCACGGTGAGCACGGTGCGCGCGCCCCACAGCACCCGCGAGAGGATGTCGCGCCCGAGATGGTCGGTGCCGAGCCAATGCGCCGCCGAGGGCGTCGGATGCGCCAGCGCCGCGAGGTCCGAGGCGTTGGGCGGGTAGGGCGCGATCCACGGCGCCAGCACGGCGGCGAGGGCCCAGAACAGGGTCAGCGCGATGCCGATCATCGCCGAAGGCGATTCGCGCAACGGCGCCAGGCGACGCAACCAGAGGAACGCGGCGGCCGGGGCGGCGCGCGACGGCGCGGGCGCCAGGGTGTCGATCTTGCTTTCGGCGGTCATCAGGCGCGAATCCGCGGGTCAAGCATCATATAGCCGAGATCGCCGAGGATCTGCGTCAGCACGGCGACGAACACGGCAACCAGCGCGCCGACCTCGATGAGGGCGATGTCCTTGTAGAGCGCGGCCTCGAGCATCATGCGGCCGAAGCCGGGATAGGCGAAGACGGTCTCGACGACGACCACCCCGGTGATCAGGTAGTTGATCTGCAGCAGGATCACCGTCACCGGGTTGATCATCGCATTGCGCAGCGCATGGCCGATGATGACCTGGCGAAAGCGCATGCCCTTGAGCACGGCGGTGCGGATATAGGGACGCTGCATGACCTCGACCATCGAGGCGCGGATCATGCTGACGAGATAGCCGAGATCGAACAGCACGATGGTCGCCACCGGCAGGACGAGCTGCTGCGGAATGCTCCAGCGCGCGCTGCCGGTCATCGTCGCGGTGCCCGGCAGCCAGCCGAGGGCGACGACGAAGACGCTGGCGAGGAAGACGCCCATGGCGAATTCCGGGATCGAGGCGGTGATCGTCGAGAACAGCATGATGGTGCGGTCGAAGCGCGACGATTCCCGCATGCCGGCGGCGATGCCGAGCAACATCGACAGCGGCACGATGATGGCGAAGGCGATCGCCGCCAGCATGCCGGTATTGGCCAGCCGGTCGAAGATGATGTCCTTGACCGGCACCTTGAAGCGCGTCGAGTAGCCGAGATCGCCGGCGGCGAGATTGCCGATATATTCGAAATAACGCACCAGGACGGGGCGATCGAGCCCCATCTGCTTGGTCAGGATCGACACCTGCTCCTGTGTCGCGTAGGCGCCCAGCATCTTGCGGGCGACGTCGCCCGGGGTGAATTCCGTCAGCACGAAGACAATCAGCGACACCACCAGGAGGGTGAGGCAAAGAAAGAGCAGGTGCTTGAGGAAAAAGCGCGCCATTGCTCCCTGTTGCGCAAATTGTCACTGCAGCATTGCAGACCCGGATATCACCGCCCGCGCGAGCCGCCCGGTCATCGCGCTCCCAGCTGTTTCTTGTCGTCGACGAAATGCTATAGGTCGAAGCGAGCGCGAGTCAATCGCAGCCGGCTCGCGCGCGGCGCGATGTCCTTCGAGGTTGCTCAGGATTGGGGAGATGCCGAGGGGCGAATTCCCTCACCCCGAGCGTCCCAACGCGTCCGCCCGCCTGAGCGCCGCCACCACGCGGCCCTCGTCGATGCCGACGCCCATATTGCCGATATAGGCGGCGCGGCAGGTCGGCCCGGCGATCGCCCGCAGCTGGGCCTCGCCGGCCTCCGCGAGGCCGAGCTCGCGCAGCGTGCGCGGCAGGCCGATTGCGGCATAGAAGGCGAGAAGCTCGGCGAGGAAATCCGCCGGCCGCTCCTCCAGCACGAGCTGGACGATGAGACCGAAGGCGACGGTCTCGCCATGCAGCGCCGCCTTGGTCTCGGCGAGGGCGGTGAAGCCACGGGTCAGCGCATGCGCCGCCGCCAGCCCGCCGCTCTCGAAAGCGAGGCCGCTCAGCAGGATGTTGGCCTCGACGATGCGCTCGACCGCGGCGCTGGTCCGTTGCTTCTGCACGTCGGCGATGGCGGCGGCCGCATGGGCGCGGATCTCGGCGTAGCAGGATTGCGCGATGGTCAAAGTGAGCTGGACCGAGCGGCCCTGGAAGAAATTGAGCCCGCCCGCCGCCACCGCGCGCTCGACCTCGAATTTCTTCGAGATGGCGTCGCCGATCCCGGCGCGCAGGAAACGCACCGGCGCGGCGGCGATCACCGCGGTGTCGACGAGCACGATGTCGGGATTGAAGCGCGTGCGGAGGATCTCGGCGATGGCGTGCTTCTCGTCATAGACGACGATGACGCGGCTGGTCGGCGCGTCGTTCGAGGCGATGGTCGGCGCGACGAGAAGCGGCAGGTCGCGATGCAGTGCCACCCCCTTGGCGGTGTCGATCGCCTTACCGCCGCCGAGCGCGATGACGACATCGCCGCCGGCCGCGTCGCAGGAACCGACAAGCCGCGCGATCTCAGGGTGGCTGCATTCGCCGGAGAAGGCGGCGAAGGACGCGGCGGCGCCGAGACTCATCGCCAGGCGCGGACGCAGCAGCTCGAGCGCTACGGTATCGGCGACGACGAAGGGCCGGTCGCCGAGCTCGCCGGCGAATTCGCCGATGCGGTCGAGCGCCCCCGGCCCCTGGATGTAGCGGCGCGGCCCGCCGAGAATGGCCAGGGGGTCGGTCATGATGTCACCCCCATGTTGTCATTGCGAGCGCAGCGAAGCAATCTCGCGGGACATGACGAAGCAATACTGCGTCTACATCCTAACCAACCAACGGCACACGGTCCTCTATACCGGCGTGACCAGCGACCTCCTCCGTCGCGTCTTCGAGCACCGCGAGAAGCTGACGCCCGGCTTCACCAGCCGCTATAATGTCGGCAAGCTGGTTTTCTATGAGGTCACCGAGGACGCGACTGCCGCAATTGCCCGGGAGAAGCAGATCAAGGCCGGCTCGCGCCGGAAGAAGCTCGATCTCATCACCGGCATGAATCCCGAATGGCGCGACCTCTATGACGAATTGTCGCCGTGACGCCCGATCGCGCCGTACCGGCACGAGATTGCCACGTCGGCCTGCGGCCTCCTCGCAATGACACCGCGTAGAACGGCGCGCCACGTCAGCTGCGCATGAAGCCGGGGCCCCAGAGGTTGAGCGTCCGCTCCTCGTGCTTCCAGGCACGCTTCTCGACGCCATCCGGCACGATCTCGAGCTCGGCCGAGATCTCGATCAGATATCCCTGCGGGTCCTTCACCATGAAAAAGAGATTGTTGCCGGGACCGTGGCGTCCGGGCCCCCACCACAAGGGGATCCTCAAGCTCGCCATGTGGTCGGCCCAGTCGCGCAGGCCGTTCCACGAGCCTGCCTCGTAGCTGTGATGATCGGGGCGCGTCTCGGGGCAGCGGAAGACCGCGAAACTGTGGTGCTCGGGGTTGGAGCGGAAGAAGCCGACCGTCGGCACCCGGTCGGCGCCCTCGCCGTCGAGGACGTAATCGGAAACGACGAAGCCGAGCACCTCCTCGTAAAAGCGCAGCATCGGCGGCAAGTCGCACGAAGCGACGACGACGTGCTGAAGACGGCCCGATAGCCGCGCCGCTGCGAGATCGCTCGCCCGGTCGCCCGCGAGATCGTGACGCGGGACGCCGAGGACGACGAGCCGCCCATCGGGATCGGCGACAGCGAACGCGCCGTCGGCGAAGATTGGCGTCGGCGAGGGGAGGAGGCGCACGCCGCGCGCGGCGAGCTCGCGTCGCGCGCGATCGATCCGCGCCGGATCGGTCATGGCGAAAGCGCTGTAGGGCTGCGCGCCCGGCGTGCCGCGGCCGATGACGAGCCGCCGCTCGTTGCCTTGGAGGAGGATCGCCTGGTCGTCGAGCGGCATCGGCGTCATGCCGAGCGCGTCGCGGTAGAAGGCGGCGAGGCGGGCCGGGTCGTCGCTATCGAGCCGGATATGATCGAGCTGGGCCGGCCAGACCGGCGAGGAGAGCGGCATCGGATCACCTCGGTGAATTCGCGTCCATCAATGACGTCGGTATTTTACAGGCGCGGATCCACTCTGACGAGCGGCCTTCGCCGCCTCCGCGGCACGAGATTGCCGCGTCGGCCAGCAGCGAGTCTTGGCGCATGAGGCGAGACAGGCCCTTGCGCGTGAGAGTAAGATGACGCCGCCGCGGCGGGCAGATCGGCCGCGCTCCCGTCAACCGTGCCCCCTCGCCATGCTCGCCCGTGTTCAACCGATCGCGCCGGTCCTCCTCGGCATCACCTTCGTCCAGCTCGCGCTCGGCGCGCTGGCGCCGTTCATCAGCCTGCTGCTCGCCCAGCGTGGCGTGCCGACGCCGACGATCGGCCTCGTCACCTCGGCCTATTACATCGGCTTCCTCGCCGGCTCTCTGAGCTGCGCCGCCATCGTCGACCGTGTCGGCCATATCCGCGCCTTCACCGTCTTCGCCGCGATCGGCGCCGATTGTGTGCTGCTGCACGCCGTCACCAGCGATCCGCTGCTCTGGGGCATCCTGCGCGCGGCGACCGGCTATGCCATGTCGGGCGCTTTCCTGATCACCGAGAGCTGGCTCAACGACAAGGTCGGCGCCAGCTCGCGCGGTCGCGTCTTCGCCGCCTATCTCTTCGTGACGTGGTCGGCGAGCGCCATCGGGCCGCTCGCCCTCAACCTGCACAACGCGGCGAATTTCCTCTTCATCCTCATCGCCTTGAGCTTCGCCACCGCGCTCATCCCGATGGCACTGACCGAGGTGAGCAATCCCGAGATCGCCAACCGCGCGCATTTCGGCGTGCGCCGGCTCTTCGCCGTCTCGCCCCTCGGTCTTGCCGCCTGCTTCGCGTCGGGCCTGGTCAACAGCGCCTTCTATGGTCTGGCGCCCGTCTATGGCGAAAAGGTGGGGCTGGGCGCCGGCAGCATCTCGGTGCTGCTGACGACGGCGCTGGTCGGCGGTCTCCTCGCGCAATATCCCATCGGCATGCTGTCCGACCGCTACGGCCGCCGGCCGACGATGCTCGCGGTGCTGATCGTCGCCCTGGTCTTCGCCATCGGAATGTTCGGGCTGGCCGACCGCCTCTTTGCGGCGCTGATCGTCTTCGCCTTCATCTATGCCGCGATGACCGCGCCGCTCTACGGGCTGGGCGCCGGCCAGACCAATGATTACCTCTCGCCGAAGGAATTCGTCGGCGCCAGCGGCGGCTTGCTCTTCGCCTGGGCACTCGGCGCCAGCATCGGCCCGACCGCCGCTGCCGGGGCGATGGGTCTCCTCGGCCCCGGCGGGTTGTTCCTCTACCTCGCGGCGATGCTCGCCGCTGTCGCGCTGTTCACGATCTTCCGCATGCTGCGCCGGACCGGCCTGCCCTTGGCGCTGCAGACCGGCTTCGTGCCGGCGCCCCACACGCCGCCCGGCCTTGCCGAGCTCGACCCGCGCAGCGGAGCGACGCCGGCGCACCGCTCTTGACGCCGGCGGCCTCTTGTCCGAATACTGTGCCTGTTTCCAAGGGGAGCCCCGAGAGGGGGCTGAGACACCACCGGCCGGAGACATTCGGCGACGTGGAAACCCTTCGAACCTGATCCGGGTCGTGCCGGCGTAGGGACTGGAACGTTTTAGCCCCCCATGGGGCGATCTCCAGCACAGCAGGCGACCCGGATCGGTACGCAATGCGTTTTGCCGCAGGAGATCAGCATGCCCGAAGGCTCCGTCACTCCGACTCTCGCCGTTTCGACCGGCCCGCTGCCCGCCTCGCGCAAGGTCCATGTCGCCGGCACGCTTCATCCCGACATCCGCGTGCCGCTGCGCGAGATCGATCTCTCGCCGGCGGCCAAGGAGCCGCCGGTCCGCGTCTATGATTCCTCGGGCCCCTATACCGATCCGACGGTGACGACAGACATCGCCGCCGGCCTGCCGCCGGTGCGCGCGACATGGATCGCCGCGCGCGGCGATGTCGAGGCCAGTCCGGGCCGCGCCGTGCGCCCCGAGGATAACGGCCTCAAGCCGGGCGAGGCGAGCAAGGTCGCCGAGTTCGACCGCGCCGGCCGCAAGCCGCTGGTCGCCAAGCCGGGCAAGGCGGTGACGCAGCTAGCCTATGCCCGCGCCGGCATCATCACGCCCGAGATGGAGTACATCGCAGTGCGCGAGAATCTCGGCCGCCAGCAGGCGCTCGAAGCGGCGCAGGGCGGCGAGAGCTTCGGCGCCGCGATCCCCGAGCTGGTGACGCCCGAGTTCGTCCGCGACGAGGTCGCCCGGGGCAGGGCGATCATCCCGGCCAACATCAATCACCCCGAAGCCGAGCCGATGATCATCGGCCGCAACTTCCTGGTGAAGATCAATGCCAATATCGGCAATTCGGCGGTGTCGTCCTCGGTCGCCGAGGAAGTCGACAAGATGGTGTGGGGCATACGCTGGGGCGCCGACACGGTCATGGATCTCTCGACCGGGCGCAACATCCACACGACCCGCGAATGGATCCTGCGCAACTCGCCGGTGCCGATCGGCACCGTCTGACCTGGGAGATCTTCCGCGACACGCTGATCGAGCAGGCCGAGCAGGGCGTCGATTATTTCACCATCCATGCCGGCGTGCGCCTCGCCTATGTGCCGCTGACCGCCAAGCGCGTCACCGGCATCGTCAGCCGCGGCGGCTCGATCATGGCGAAATGGTGCCTGGCGCATCACCAGGAAAGCTTCCTCTACACGCGCTTCGCCGAGATCTGCGACATCATGCGCGCCTATGACGTCAGCTTCTCGCTCGGCGATGGGCTCAGGCCCGGCTCCGGCGCCGACGCCAATGACGAGGCGCAATTCGCCGAGCTCGAGACACTGGGCGAGCTGACCCAGATCGCCTGGGCGCGCGACTGCCAGGTGATGATCGAGGGCCCCGGCCACGTGCCGATGCACAAGATCAAGGCCAACATGGACAAGCAGCTCGCCGTCTGCGGCGAGGCGCCGTTCTATACGCTCGGGCCGCTGGTCACCGACATCGCGCCCGGCTACGACCACATCACCTCGGGCATCGGCGCCGCGATGATCGGCTGGTTCGGCACGGCGATGCTGTGCTACGTCACCCCCAAGGAGCATCTCGGCCTGCCCGACCGCGACGACGTCAAGACCGGCGTCATCACCTACAAGATCGCGGCGCACGCCGCCGATCTCGCCAAGGGTCATCCTGCCGCACGCTTGCGGGATGATGCGCTGTCCCGCGCCCGCTTCGAGTTCCGCTGGCGCGACCAGTTCAACCTCTCGCTCGACCCCGAGACGGCGGAGAAGTTCCACGACCAGACCCTGCCGGCCGAGGGCGCCAAGCTCGCCCATTTCTGCTCGATGTGCGGGCCGAAATTCTGCTCGATGAAGATCAGCCAGGAGGTCCGCGACTACGCCGCCGCTGGGATGGCGGAGAAGTCGCAGGAGTTCCGCGCCAAGGGCAGCGAGATCTACGAGGTGCTGGAGGGCAAGGCCGCGGCCGCGGAGTAGAGGCCCTCGGGGTGGTGCAGGCGGATCCGACCCGGCACTACCCCGACCGGCCGATCGTCGGCGTGCTCGGCGTCGTCCGGCGCGACGGGCGCGTGCTGCTGGTGCAGCGCGCCCGCGCGCCGAGCGTCGGCAAATGGGGCTTCCCGGGCGGCGTCCAGGAGCTCGGCGAGACGATCTTCGCGGCGGTCATCCGCGAGCTCAGGGAAGAAACCGGCCTCGTCGTCGAACCCCTTGAAACACTGACCACTCTCGATGTCCTCGAGCGCGACGGCGAAGGCCGCGTGCGCACCCATTACGCGCTCATCGCCGTGCTCGCCGGCTGGCGCAGCGGCGAGGTGATCATCGACGACGAAGCCCATGATTTCGGCTGGTTCACCGTCGCCGAGGTCGAGGCCCGCGCGCTGCCGACGCTGCCATCCGCGACGCGCATCATAGGAATGGCGCTAGAGCGACCCTAGGAGATTCTAGCAGTCGTCTGAATCGTATAGCGCGCCGCGACCAACGGATCGTCCATCGCTGCCTCGATGGATTTCCGGCTTCCTTCGATCACCACCTCGTCGAACACCATCTCGCCGCGCACGCGCTCGAGGAAGAGCTGGCGCAGCAGGGTGACGAGATCGGATGGCACGCGGCAGCAGGCGCAGCCGCCTTGCTGCGCCACCGCCGCCGCTTCGGCATGGCGGATCGCGACGTAGCCTGCCGGCGGCGCGGTATTGCCGGTGAGCACGAGGACCATCCCGGACCGGCGGGCCGGCTTCGGCTTGCTCGTCGCCGAGAGCGGGATGCGCTCGCCGTTGCTCATTGTCGCGGTGCCGGTTGAGCGCGCCTGACGGCACGCCAATATGAGAGCGATCGATGCGACGGAGGCGGAAAGGGAGAGCGATGGACGAGATGAAAGCGGTGGGGCACCTGCCCAATCTCGATATCGAGATCCGTCATCGCCGCGTGCCTGAGGAGGCGGCCGAGTATCTCTCGATCTCGCTGCGGGCGACGCCATGCGATGCAGCTCTTCAATCCGCTGGCGTTCTGGCTGACCGCGTTCCAGGCGGTGCAGGAATTCTGGGTGCCGTTTCTTCCGACGCCCCGCTTCCTGCCGGCGCCGCCGGAGGACAAGTCGACCTAGTGGCGTTAGGCCTGGGTCAGGAAGCGCTGATAGTCTTCCTTGAGGTCGTGCACCGCCGCGTCGACCAGCCGGGCGCCATGCTCCGGCCTCGACAGCGTCGGGTCCGAGCCGATGCGCCCGTCGGGGAAGAGGCGGCGATAATCGTCGGCATCGGCGAAGTCGCGCTGCTTCGGGCCGACCGGTGCCATGGCCACGCGTTTGATCGCATCGGGATAGGCGAATTGCGTCACCGAGACCTCGCTCGGCGTCGCATGACTGCCCTCGCGGTCGCCGTACAATTCAGCAGAAATCTTTTGTACACCAGGGTTTTCCCACCAGTTCTTCAACCGGCATCTGATCGAAGGCGCGTTGCTGCCCGGGCGCTGCATCGAGGTCTCGGCATAGATCTCCGAGAAGGCGGCGTTGGTCGTCGCGATATTGCCGCCATGGCCGTTGAGGAAATAGAAGCGCTCGAAGCCGTGGCGCGTCAGCAGCGAGGTGACGTAGTCGCGGATGACGGCGATCAAGGTCGTCGGCCGCAGGGTCACCGAGCCGGAGAAGCCGAGATGGTGCTGCGCCATGCCGACGCTGATCGTCGGGCCGACCAGGGCGCCGATCTCCTCGCCGAGGCGCCGGCCGATGAATTCCGGGCAGATCGCATCGGTGCCGATCAGCCCGTTCGGCCCGTGCTGCTCGGTCGAGCCGATCGGAATGATGATGCCCTTCGAGCGCTGGAGATACGCGTCGACCTCTTCCCAGGTCTGCAGGTGCAGTTGCATGACGGGCCGACTCTTTCTGGCTGGCGAGGGGCGTGCCGCGTCAGGACGCAGCGATGGGGCAGCCGCAGACCGGGCAGGTGGCGCCGGCGATGGCGGCCTCGATCTCGGCCTCGCTGGCGCGGTTCTGCAGCGTCTGCCGCACCTCGGCGACGAGCTGTTTGTGATAGGCGCCGTCGCGCGTGGTGCAGGCGCTGAGATAGAGGCGCTGCGTCTCCGGGTTCATCGTCTCGAGCGAGAGAGCGCGAGCAAGCCGGGTGCTGGCGAGCAGCGCCGCCGCCCCGCCGCAAGCCAGGATCGTCGTCGAGAGGAGATGGCGACGGGTAATCATGCGATCCATGGGGCGAATCCGGGCAGCCGATCCTGGAGAAGTACTTAATGCGTCAGAGCACCGCTGCCAAGGCCAGACCGGTCGCCGCGACGCCGGCGCCGCCGAGGCGGACGAGAAGGCGTCCGGAGTCGCGCCGGAGCAGCACGCCGAGGGCGATGCCGAAGCCATGCAGCGCCGCGGTCGCGGCGACGAAGCCGAGCCCGTAGGCGAGCGCCGAGGCGGTCTCGGGCAGCTCGCTGCCATGCGCGTGGCCGTGGAACAGGGCGAAGAGCCCGACCAGCGCCGCCGCGGCGGCGATCGGCAGACGGATGGAGAGAGCGACCGCGACGCCGAGCACGATGAGCGATAGGGCAATGCCGAGCTCGACCAGCGGCAGCGTCACGCCGAAGGCGCCGGCGATGCCGCCGATCGCCATCATTGCGACGAAAGCGCTCGGCACCGCCCACAGGGCTTGGCCGCCGCGCTGCGCCGCCCACAGCCCGACCGCGACCATGGCGAGGAGGTGATCGATGCCGCCGAAGGGATGGAGGAAGCCTTGCGTGAAGCTGGCGCCGTGCGCGCCGTAGGTGTGCGCGGCGGCACCCGAGGCAGTGGCGACGGCAAAACCGAGAGCGACGGCCGGGGCGAGAAGGAGCCGGGCGGAAACGAGGCGCATCTGTCGACCTTCTTGAGTAATGGTACGATGCCGAGCCTAGGCCGCGGCCACGCGCGCGTCAACGCACCGCCTTGCACACACCGCCTCGCACGCCGCCTCGGGCTGCGGATCGCGCTTGTCACGCCGCCGCTCGACGCCTATATCGCAGCGCAGCATGGCAGAGCGACCGGCCTCCGGACCTGGTCTCGGCATCGTGCGCAGCGTCGACGCGCTGCGCGAGCGGGTTGCCGCGTGGCGCCGCGACGGGGCGCGGATCGGCCTCGTGCCGACGATGGGCGCGCTGCATGAAGGTCACATCGCGCTGGTGCATCGCGCGCGCTCGCTGAGCGATCGCGTCGTCGCCAGCCTTTTCGTCAACCCGACGCAATTCGGCCCGAACGAGGATTTCGCCCGCTACCCGCGCGACGAGGCGGCGGATGCTCAACTGCTGGAAGCCGCCGGCTGCGAGCTGCTCTTCGCGCCGACCGTCGCCGAGATGTACCCGCCGGGTTTCGCCACCACGATCACCGTCGGCGCCCTCGCCGAGGGGCTGTGCGGCCCGTTCCGGCCCGGCCATTTCGCCGGCGTCGCCACAATCGTCGCCAAGCTCCTCCTGCAGGCACAGCCCGACCTCGCCTGTTTCGGCGAGAAGGACTACCAGCAGCTCCAAATCATCCGGCGGATGGTCGGCGATCTCGACCTGCCCGTCCGCATCGAGGGCGTGGCGACGGTGCGCGAGCCCGACGGCCTCGCTCTGTCGTCGCGCAACCGCTATCTCGCGCCCGACGAGCGCGCCCGCGCGGTGGTGATCTTCCACGTGCTGAAGGTCATCGCCGACCAGGTCGGCGGGGGCAGCCGATCGATCGAGTCCGCCCTCGCCTGGGGCCGGGGCGAGCTTGCCGCGGCGGGCTTTGATCCGATCGACTATCTCGCCATCTGCGACGCCGTCGAGCTGACGCCGCTCACGATCCTCGACCGGCCGGGACGCGTGCTCACCGCCGCCTGGCTCGGCAAGACGCGGCTGATCGACAATCTGGCGATCGCGCCCGCCTAGTTCCCCCTCTCCCGCATTGCGGGAGAGGGTGGTAAGCGCAGCGAGCCGGGTGAGGGAGCTCGCCGCGCGCATCGACCATCTAGCTTGCGGCATGAACCCTCACTCGTCGCGGACTTCGCCCGCGCCACCCTCTCCCGCGGTGCGGGAGAGGGGCTTGCCTCGCGTGGCTGATCGATCGGGGTGTTTCGCTCGGATCTTTAGCCCGGCGCCTCCGCCAGCGCCGCCGCCACCTGACGCTGGAAATAGGCGACCGATTGCTCGTGACGCGGGCTCAACGGGCCGGGGCGGTAGGCGCCCGAGGCGTAGTTGCGCTGGGTGTGCTCGCAAATGCCGAAATCCTCGCGCACGATGGCGCAATTGCCGGCGATGGTCGTGTCACGCGCTTGCGCCGTCGCCTCGGAGACATCGGCGAAATAGAAGTGATAGACGAGCTCGGTCGAATCGGCGGCAAGCGGGTTGATGCGGCTGGTGTTCATGCCGCCGGGAAAGAGCGACAGCGTCCAGTTGGGCCACGCCCACAGCCACTTGCCGCCATAGAACGAATCGCGCTTCTGCGGCGCCGTCATGCGCACCACGCCGCGGCGCGCCACCGTCTCGAATCTGTCGAACTGGATGACCTTGAGGAAGGCGGGGTGAATGCCCGGGATGTGGTAGCCCTCGACGAAATTGTCGGTATAGGTCTTCCAGTTGCTGCGCATGACGAAGCGCTCGCTGGCGACCGCGGTGAAGCTCTCGAGCGGATATTCCGCGACTTCCTCCGGCAGGTCCCCGAGCTGCTCGACGAGGCTGGTCTCGGGTGCGATGGCGACGAAGAGGAGGCCGCGCCAGGTCTCCACCGCGATCTTCTCGAGCGGCCAATCGGCGAGGCGAAACCCGGCATCCTCGCCGAACCACGGCGCCTGGCGCAGCTCGCCTTCCTGGCCATAGACCCAGAGGTGATAGGGGCAGCGCAGCATCTCGCAGCGTCCGGCGCCTTCCTCGAGCAGCCTGGCGCCGCGATGCCGGCAGACATTGTGGAAGCCGCGCAGCACGCTGTCCTCGCCGCGAATGACGAAGAGCTTCCACGCGGCGAGCTCGACGGCGAGATACTGGCCGGGCGCCGCCACCTGGGCGACCGGGCCCAGCATGTGCCAGTGCCGGCGGAAGATCGCCTGCCGCTCCGCCGCGAAGATATCCGGCGCCACGTAATAATGCGGCGCGAGATTCATCGCCATCGGCTGCGGTCCCGGCATCGGCGTCTTCCTTTGGTTCTCACCCGTGACGAGCCTAAGGTTCCCGGGGCGCCCAGGCAATCGCGCGCAGCCGCGCGTGCCGCGTTATAGTGGCGCACGCAGCAACGTCGCAGAGACGCTCACCGATGACCGGAATTGGGCTTTCCTGACATGCAGCCGGTCGCGCGCATCGACCCGCCGGGCTGGGTTACGGATGCGTCGACCCGCGCGGTGCTGGCGGCGCTCGGCGCCGCGGGGGCGGTAGTGCGCTTCGTCGGCGGCTGCGTGCGCGACGCGCTGCTCGACCGCCCGATCGGCGATATCGACATCGCGACACAAGATCCGCCCGAAAAGGTGCTGAAGCTGCTCGCCGCCGCCGCCATCAAGGCGGTGCCGACCGGCATCGCGCACGGCACCGTCACCGCCGTTGTCGTGACCGCCAATGGGGCACCGCGCCACTTCGAGATCACCACGCTGCGCCGCGACGTCGAGACCTTCGGGCGGCACGCGCGCGTCGCCTTCACCGACGACTGGGCGGCGGATGCGGCGCGCCGCGACTTCACGATGAACGCGCTCTTCCTCGACGCCGCGGGGCAGATCTTCGATCCGGTCGGCGGGCTCGAGGATCTCAGGGCCGGGCGCGTCCGCTTCGTCGGCGATGCCGAGGCGCGGATCCGCGAGGACGTGCTGCGCCTGCTGCGCTTCTACCGCTTCCACGCCCATTACGGCCGCGGCGGGGCCGACGCCGCCGCGCGGCAGGCCTGCCGCAAGCTGGCCGGTCTCTTGCCCGGCCTGTCCGGCGAGCGGATCGCGGCGGAGCTCCTGAAGCTGCTGAGCGCGCCCGATCCGCTGCCGACGATCGAGCTGATGATCGAGGATGGCGTGCTCGCGGTGCTGCTGCCCGAGGCGTGTCGGCGCGACCGCCTTGCCGGCCTGCTCCCGCTCGAGCCGGAAGGTGACAGCCTGCGCCGTCTCGCGGCCCTCCTCGTCTCCGAACTGGGGGCCGTGGACGCCGTCGCCACCCGTCTGCGGCTGCCGAACGCTACGCGTGATCGGCTGGCGCTGCTCGCGGCGCCGCCCTGGCCGATCGAGCTCGGCGGCGACGAGCGCGTCCAGCGTCGCGCGGTTCACCATCTCGGCCTCGACGCCTATCGCGACCTCGTCCTGCTGCGCGCGGCCGAGACCGGCGCGGGCGACACGGCGCGCGCGCTGCTCGCGGCGGCGTCGGGGCGCGTGCCGCCGCGGTTTCCGCTGCGCGGCAGCGATGTCACCCGACTTGGCGTGCCGCCCGGCCCGGCGGTCGGACAATTGCTCGCCGCGATCGAGGAATGGTGGGAGGCAGGCGATTTCCGGGCCGATCGCAAGGCGTGTCTCGCGCGTCTTGGCGAGATCGCCCGGGCGCCGGGCGCGATGCCGCCGTGATCCGCCCGCCTGGTGCGGCGCGAGAAAGGGATTGGCCGCGCCGCCGATTGACGATAGAAGCCGCGTAACCGAGACATCGAGATAGATCGCCGTGCGCCCTTTGAGCGTCGTTCGCGTCCTGCTGGTATTGCTCGTGGCTGCCGGCGCCTTCGCCGCCCTCTCGGCGGGCGCATTTCAGCCGCAGACCGTGCGCGCCTACGCCACGGAATGGCGCGACCACATCGTCTTGTATCCGCTCGCGCCGGCGATCTTCATCGGCGTCATGACGCTCACCAGCGTGGTCTTCGTGCCGCGCACGATCCTGGTGGCTGCCGGCGGTCTGCTCTTCGGGCTGTGGTGGGGGCTGCTCTGGGGCACGATCGGCAGCACGCTCGGCTCGCTCGTCTCTTTCCTGCTCGCCCGCTACGTCAATGCCGGTCTCGTCGACGAAGCCAGCCTGCCGCGCCTGGCGCCCGTGCTGAGGGCGGCGGAGCGCGGCGGCTGGCGCATCGTCGCTTTTCTGCGCCTGGTGCCGATCCTGCCCAATACGCCGGTCAACTACGCGCTCGGCCTGACCCGGATCTCATTCGTCAGCTACGCCTTCGGCTCGCTCGTCGGCATGGTGCCGATGACTTTCGTCTCGGCCGAGCTCGGCGCCAGCGGCAATACCGCGCTGAGCAGCGGCAACTGGATCGTGCCGACGCTGTTGGCGCTCGCCCTGCTGGCGTTCAGCCTGATCCTGCCGCGCCTCGGCTTTGTCCGTCGTTCGCTCGGCATCGGCGTCGAGTAGCGCGCCACGCCTTCCGTCGGCGTCGCTTCGTCAGCTCAGCAGCGTGACCTTGCCGGTGACGAGATCGTAGTAGGTGGCGACGACCTTGAGCGCCCCCTTCTTGATCAACTCGGCGAGAACGGGCGACGACTCGGCGAGGATCTTTGCCTGGATCTTGGCGTTGGCCCTGATCGTCGCCTCGAGTTCGGGTCCCGCCTGGTCGACGGCCGGCCGGATATAGCGGTAGAGCGTGCTGATCTGACCGGGCACCGGCTTCACCGCGATCGCCGCCGTCACCGCGCCGCAACTACCATGTCCCAGCACCATGATCACCTTGGTGCCCAGAACCGCGGCACCGTATTCGAGGCTGGCGATGATGTCCGAGCTGGCGACATTGCCGGCGACGCGGGTGACGAAAAGATGGCCGATGCTCTGGTCGAAGATCAGCTCGACCGGCACCCGCGAATCGGCGCATGAGAGCACCGCGGCGAACGGCTCTTGTTTTTCCGCGGTATTCTGCTTGAGCTCCGCCAGATCCTCGTCGAAGGAAGTCAGCTTCTTGTCGATGAACCGCTGATTGCCGTCCATCATCTGCTTGAGCGCCGCAGCGGGGCTGAGGACGCTCTGGGCTCGGGCGGGGTCGATGTCGGCCGCGGCGAAGAGAGCCGCCACGGAGCCCGCCGCGCCGACCCGCAAGACGCCCCGCCGCGACACGACGGCGCGAGAAGCGCAGGCGCAAGCGCCTGATTCGAGATTGTCCTGCGTGAAAATCTTGCTCATGGTGCCCTCCTCATCACGATGAAAACCGCCTTACGGCCACGCCACTTCGGGCGGCAGCGACATCAGGATCGCCTCGACATTGCCGCCGGTCTTGAGCCCGAACAGCGTGCCGCGGTCGTAAAGCAGGTTGAACTCGACATAGCGGCCGCGCCGGACGAGCTGGTGACGGCGCTGCTCGTCGGTCCATGGCGCCAGCATGTGGCGGCGCACGATTGCCGGGTAGACGGCGAGGAAGGCTTCGCCGACATCGCGCGTGAAGGCGAAATCTTCCGCCCAGTCGCCGCTCTCGACATAGTCGTAGAAGATGCCGCCGACGCCGCGCGTCTCGTTGCGGTGCTTGAGGAAGAAATACTCGTCGCACCATTGCTTGAAGCGCGCGTAATAGCCTGGATCATGGGCATCGCACGCGGATTTGAGGGCGGCGTGGAAATCGGCGGTGTCGGCATCGTCCGGCACCATTGGCGTCAGATCGGCGCCGCCGCCGAACCATGATTTGGTGGTGACGATGTGGCGCGTGTTCATGTGCACGGCGGGCACCAGCGGCGAGCGCATATGGGCGACCAGCGAGATGCCGCTCGCCCAGAAGCGCGGATCCTCCGCCGCGCCCGGGATCTGGCCGCGGAACTCGGGCGAGAACTCGCCGAACACGGTCGAGATGTTGACGCCGACCTTCTCGAAGACCGCGCCCTTCATCAGCGCCATGACGCCGCCCCCGCCTTCGGCAGAGTCCCC
>WNFM01310898.1_pt2 | contig 23800 bp, 19 predicted proteins | sample 5400271 | NCBI WGS metagenome assembly WNFM01 (sample SAMN13153352, study PRJNA577476) | soil metagenome | isolation source: 60 cm saprolite on Douglas fir-dominated hillslope | place: USA:California | collected 2013-09-17 | reverse complement strand
TGGGGACAGGCATGATCGGCAAGCTCCCCGAGGAATGGACCCCGCGACACGGATCCGTGTTCCAGAGCGGGATCGCAGTTCCGCGGGAGGAGCGGCCATTGGCTCGCGCGCTCAAGGGCGAGGACGTGCGGGATGTGGAAATGTTCGGCCGGAACGCCAGTCTTCCGAATGGGGTCTATATCAACGTGAACGCCGGTCCGTTGCGTGACAGCGACGGGGTTTCCCGGGGCGCGTGGGTCAGCTTTCGCGATGTCTCTCTCAAGAAACGCCTCGAGGAAGAGCGCCTTCATGCCGCCGAGCTCGAGCTCCGCGGCCGCGAGGCCCGGCAGGCGAACCGGCTGAAGAGCGAATTTCTCGCCAACATGTCGCACGAGCTGCGGACCCCCCTCAACGCCATCATTGGGTTCGCGGAGCTCATGCACCGGGGCAAAGCCGGACCGGTGTCGGCCGAACACGCGGAGTATCTGGGCGATATCCTCACGAGCTCCAGACACCTGCTGCAGCTCATCAACGACGTCCTGGACCTGGCGAAGGTCGAGTCCGGCAAGATGGAATTTCGACCCGAATCGATCGGTCTCACCAAGCCGGCGCGCGAAGTCTGCGACATCCTGCGCGGGCTCGCGGCGGGCGCGGGTCTGCAGGTCGAGATCCACGTGGATCCGGAGGTCGCCACGGTCGTCGTCGACCCTGCTCGCGTGAAGCAGATTCTGTACAACTATTTGTCGAATGCCATCAAATTCACGCCGGCGGGCGGCCGAATTGGCATCCGGATCGTGCCCGACGGCCCGGCCTTCTTCCGGATCGATGTCGAGGACACCGGCGTCGGGATCGCGGCCGAAGATCTGGGCAAGCTCTTCATCGAGTTCCAGCAGCTCGACGCGAGCGCCGCGAAGGAGTACCAGGGCACGGGGCTTGGGCTGGCCCTGACGAAGAAGCTCGCCGAAGCGCAGGGGGGATGGGTCACCGTGCGCAGCACGCCCGGCGAAGGCAGCACGTTTTCGGCTATCCTCCCGCGCGTGATGACGATGGCCCCGGCCGACGAGATGGCGGGGCCGGCCCTGGGCCCGCCCGCCGGCGATCGGACGATCCTCGTGGTGGATGACGATCCGGCGGCCCTCAAGATGGCCGCCATCGCGCTGCGCGAGATGGGCTACTGGCCGGTGTGCTGCGCCGATCCCGAAGACGCGCTCCGGATGGCGGCGGCCAATCCGCCGGGGATCGTGATCGTGGATCTGCTGATGCCGGGGGTGAATGGGTTCGAATTCGTCTCGCGGTTCCGGGCGATGCCCGCGGGTCGCGACGTCCCCATCATTGTGTGGACCGTCAAGGATCTGGACGCGGCCGAGCGCCGCCGGCTCCAACCGTCCATCACCGGCTTCGTGTCCAAGAACACGGGCGGCTCGTACGCGCTCGTCGCGGAGCTGCGGCGCCTCCTGGTCGCCGGAGGCGCCGCGACAAATGGCCGCCTTCCCGAGGGTGCAGGCAATGGTCGATCCTGAGCGATCTCTGAGTGGCCAGTCGTTCGCCGAGCTGGAGGCCAGCGAGGCAAAGTTCCGGAGCTTGCTCGAAGCCGCCCCGGATGCCATCGTCATCGTGAATCGCTACGGCGACATCGTGATCGTGAACGCCCAGACAGAGAAGCTGTTTGGCTACGGGAGAGAGGAGTTACTCGGACAACGTGTGGAGATGCTCATCCCGGAGCGGGTCCGTGGGAAGCACCCGGGCCACCGCGCGAACTTCTTCGCCGAGCCGCGTGTCCGCTCGATGGGATCCGGCCTCGAACTGCTCGGCCTGCGCAAGGATGGGACGGAGTTCCCGATAGAAATCAGCCTGAGTCCGCTTCAAACCGGCGACGACGTCCTGGTGTCGAGCGCCATCCGGGACATCAGCGGACGAAAGAAGGCAGAGCAGAAATTCAAGGATCTGTTGGAGTCGGCGCCCGACGCCATGGTCATCGTCAACAAGGACGGGCGCATCGAGCTCATCAACGCTCAGGCGGAGAAACTGTTCGGGTATGCCCGGCAGGAACTGATCGGGCAGTGGGTGGAATTACTCATCCCGGAACGGTTCCGCCGCGCGCATCCCGGGCACCGCGCCGGGTACTTCGCCGCCCCGCGTCCGCGCGCGATGGGTTCGGGCCTGGAGTTGTTCGGCTTGCGGAAGGATGGGATCGAGTTTCCGATCGAAATCAGCCTCAGCCCGCTCCAAACCGAAGAAGGCGCGCTCGTATCGAGCGCGATTCGCGACATCACGGAGCGAAAACGGCTCGAGTTCCGGATGCAGGAAGCGAGCCGGTTGAAGACGGAGTTCCTGGCCAACATGTCGCACGAGCTGCGGACCCCGCTGAACGCCATCATTGGGTTCGCGGAGCTGATGCACCGGGGCAAGGTCGGCCCGGTGTCGGCCGAACACGCGGAGTATCTGGGCGATATCCTGACGAGCTCGAAGCACCTGCTCCACCTGATTAACGACGTGCTCGATCTCGCGAAGATCGAGTCCGGTAAGATGGAATTTCGACCTGAGTTGGTCGATCTCGCCAAGCTCGCGCGCGAAGTCTGCGACATCCTGCGCGGGCTCGCGGCCAGCCGGCGCCTGCAGGTGGAGACCCACGTGGATTCGGACGTCGCCACGGCCATCGTCGATTCCGCCCGCGTCAAGCAGATTCTGTACAACTACCTGTCGAATGCGATTAAATTCACGCCGACGGGCGGGAGGATCGCCATCCGGGTGCTGCCCGAAGGCCCCGACCTGTTCCGGATCGATGTCGAGGACACGGGCGTCGGGATCCCGGCCCAGGATCTGGGCAAGCTCTTCGTCGAGTTCCAGCAGCTCGACGCCAGCGCCGCGAAGGAATACCAGGGCACGGGGCTGGGGCTGGCGCTGACGAAGAAGCTCGCCGAAGCGCACGGGGGACGGGTCGCGGTGCGCAGCACGCTCGGCGAAGGCAGCACGTTCTCGGCTATTCTCCCGCGCGTGATGCCGATGGCCCCGGCCGACGAGCCGGCGGACCCGGAGATGGGCCGGCCAACCGCCGATCAGACGATCCTCGTGGTCGATGACGATCCGGCGGCGCTCAAGATGGCCGGCCTCGCGCTGCGCGAGATGGGCTACCGGCCCGTGTGTACCGCCGATCCCGAAGCCGCGCTTCGGATGGCGGCCGCCGATCCGCCCGGGATCGTGATCGTGGATCTGCTGATGCCGGGCGTGGATGGGTTCGAATTCGTCTCGCGGTTCCGGGCGATGCCGGCCGGCCGCGACGTTCCGATCGTCGTCTGGACCGTCAAGGATCTGGACGCGGCCGAGCGCCGCCGGCTCCAGCCGTCGATCACCGGTCTCGTGTCCAAGAACGCCGGCGGCTCGCGCGCGCTCGTCGAGGAGCTTCAGCGGTTGTTGCCTCCGGCTGCCTCGCCGCCAAAGGCGACTGATGGCGCGTGAACCGGTGCTCATCGTCGATGACAATCCGCAGAACCTCAAGTTGGCGAAGGTCATCCTCGCTGCCGAGGGGTACGAGGTGCAGACCGCGATCGACGCCGAGGACGCGTTGCGGATTCTCGAGTCGTTTGCGCCGCGCCTGATCTTGATGGATCTTCAGCTGCCCCGCATGGATGGTCTTGAACTGACGCGGCGGCTCAAATCCGATCCGGCACACCGCGAGATCATCATCATCGCGCTCACCGCCTACGCGATGAAGGGGGACGATCGGAAGGCACTTGCCGCGGGTTGTGACGGCTACATGTCGAAGCCGATCGACATCGATGCCCTCCCGCGGCTGGTCGCGGAGCGGCTGGCGCGCCGCCCCGGCCCGCGGGTTGAGCCGTGACCGCCGTGCCGTCGATCCTCGTCGTTGAGGACAACCCGACCGCGCGGAAGATGCTGCGCCTGGCCCTGGTGACCGAGGGCTATGCGGTGGTCGAGGCGGCCGATGCCCGAGAGGCCCTGGCAGCCGCCGAGAACACCCTGCCCGATCTCATCCTCCAGGATCTCATTCTTCCGGACATGGACGGGCTCGAGCTGCTGCGCCGCCTGCGGGCCCTTCCGGGCGGCGCCGAGCTGCCGATTCTCGCGCTGTCCGGTTTCCTCAGCCGGCTCGAAGAGGCGCACACCGATCGGGACGGGTTCACGGCATTGCTCGTGAAGCCGATTGAACCGAGTCGTCTCATTGATGCCATTCGCGTCTACCTGCCCCAGCAATCCGTCCCCGCGACGCCCGTCGGTCGAGGACGGCGGTTGCTGGCCGTCGACGACGATCCCGTCCAGCTCAAACTGACGCGCATCCACTTTTCACAACTGGGCTTCGATGTCTCGGCGGCCGGCGGCGCCTCGGATGCGCTCGTCGCCGCGAGGGCCCGTCGACCCGATGTCGTCCTCAGCGATGTCTTCATGCCGGACGTCGATGGATTCGACCTGTGTCTCGAGATTCGCCGCGATCCGAGACTGGCGGACGTGCCGGACGAGGATCTGGCGCGCCGTGTCGGCGCGAATGCCCTGGTCCTCCGGACGCCCGACTTCGGGAACGTGGCGCCCGCCATTCTGACCGCGCTCGAGGCTCGCGCCCGGACGCCTGCCGAGCAGCCAAGCGATCATCTCGCCCTGACACACGCGCGACTGGTGATTCATCAACTCGAGCGCCGGGCCGCCGCCACGGCCGGCCTCGCGCAGCGTTGCGGGATCCAGGCTGGCCAGCTGTCGCTCTTGAGCGGCGTCGCGGACGCGCTCACGCGCAAGTCGGACCCGGACGTGGCCCTGCGGGATGTGCTGGCCGCGACGCTGGATGCGGCCGGAATCTCCAAGGGCGCGCTGATTCTGAGGAGCGTCACCGGCGTGCTGGAACTGCGTCAGGACATCGGTTTTTCGGAGACGGAGCGGTCGAACCTGCAGACGTTCTTCGGCCATGGCGCGCTGCTCGAGGAGATCGTCAACCGTGGGGGGAGCGTCCCGGTTCCGTCACCCGCGATTCCCGACGCCGTGTCGCGGGACATTCTGGCCGGCGCCAACATCACCGGCGCGCAAATCGTGCCGCTGATCGCTGATGGCCGAGGAGTCGGCGCCATGATCATCGGCGCAACCAGCACGGACGTGACGAGCGACGACTCCGTCGCATTTGCGCGGGCCATGGGCAATCAGATCGTGCAGTCGCTGGAGCTCGCGAGATCGGTCGCCCGTCTGACCACGTCGGAAAAGCGGTACCGCACGCTGCTGGAGAGCGCCACCGACTTTATCGCGGTCCTCACCCCGGACGGCATCGTTCGGGAAGTGAATCATCGGTGGGTGGAATTCACCGGCCTTCCACTGGAGCAACTGATCGGACACCACATTCGCGAGTTGGCGCCCCCCGGCAAAGAGGAGGAGAACGTCCACTCCTACACCGAAGCCGGGCTGACGAGCGCGGTCCGCGCGCCGTCTGTCGAGATCGCAAGACGGAACGGACCCAGCGCGTTCATCGAGTTCTCGAGCACGAACATCGATGTCGGCGGCGAACGACTGATCTTTACGATCGGTCGAGACGTCACCGAACGCCGCCTGTTGGAGGAGCAGTTTCAGCAGGCGCAGAAGATGGAAGCCGTCGGACGGCTGGCCGGCGGGATCGCGCACGACTTCAACAATCTGCTGACGGTGATTCTCGGATTCTGCGAGCTCTCGGTGGCCGGTCTCGATCCCGGCGATCCTCGTCAGGCGGACCTGGCGGAGATCCAGAACGCGGGCGAGCGCGCCGCCGGGCTCACCCGCCAGTTGCTGGCCTTCAGCCGCAAGCAGATCATCGAACCGACGCTGCTCGACCTGAACGCGGTCGTGGCCGGCCTGTTGCCGATGCTCCGGCCCCTGATCGGCGAAGACGTGCGGATCGGATGGAAGCCCGGGCCGGAGTTGGCGCTCATGAAAGCGGATCGCGGGCAGGTGGAGCAGATCGTGATGAACCTCGCGGTCAACGCGCGGGACGCCATGCCCACTGGGGGGATGTTGACGATCGAGACCGGGATCGTCGATCTCGATGGGGATTACGCCAGGGTGCACGCCGCGGTGGCGCCGGGGCCTTATGTGGTGCTCACGGTGACCGATACCGGAACCGGGATGACCGCGGAGGTGCAGGCGCGCCTGTTCGAGCCGTTCTTCACCACCAAGGAACCCGGCAAGGGGACGGGGCTCGGCCTGGCGACCGTCTACGGCATTGTCGGCCGGAGCGGCGGAAGCGTCGGTGTCCACAGCGAAATCGGGCACGGCACGAGCTTCAAAGTGTATTTTCCACGGGCCGATGTCGCCGACTTGGTCGTCGAGGCGCCGGCGCCGGCGCCGGCGGCGCCCCCTCGTGTCGGAACCCAAACGGTGTTGGTGGTCGAGGACGAAGCCGGTCTTCGCGCGCTCACCCGGCGACTGCTGCAGCGGCAGGGATACACCATCCTGGTCGCCGCGGACGCGGACGAAGCGCGCCGGCTCTTCGAGGACCATCCGTCCATCGATGTGCTGCTGACCGACGTCGTCATGCCGGGTGCCAGCGGGCCGGACTTGACGCGGCAGCTCGTCGAGCAACGGCCGGGGCTCAAGGTCATCTACATGTCCGGGTACACCGAGGAAGCCATCGTCCGGCACGGAGTCCTGCAGCCCGGGATCGCGTTCCTGCACAAACCGTTCACGTCCAAGACACTCGGCGACAAGATCCGCGAAGTGCTCGAGCAGTAGTCAGGGCTTGCCGCACACCACACGAACCTGTGGCTCCGGCCGTCGTCGACGAGCCGGATCGCCGCGGAACGCGGATTCATGGAACATGCTACGCTTGCGCTGCGGTCTAATCGTTGGATCGTCCAACTTCGATGTCGTAGCCCGTCACGGGCGAGCCGCCTCACCAGAGTTGCGCGTTCATTCGCCAGCGAGGTGCAGCGATGTCCGGAGATTCCTCTTCCAATCTGAGCTTCGCGGATCGGTGGCGCCGCTCGCAGGACGACGTGTCGCGGTTGAGAGCCGACAACATGACCGAGGCGGCGCCCCTCGATGATGCCGCGCCGCCCGCGCGCTGCCCGATCTGCCGCTCGCAGGATGTGAAAACGACGAGCAAGGTCGCGTCCGCGGACGCGTACTGGCGCTGCGGCGCCTGCGGCGAAGTCTGGAATGTCGGCCGGCACCGGGCTGGATCGCGATACGCCCGCGACCTGCCGTTCCGTCGCTGACCCCTCAGAACACGCTCCGCGCCCAGCGCCCGAGCCAGAGCACGACGGCAACGGCCAGCGCGACCGGCGCGCCCACCAGCAACACCGCGAGGGGCACGCTCCACACCACGGCGAGTAGGTCGGCGGCATCCCTGAGCGATGTGCGTGTCGCACGTGGTGTTGTCATGGCCTGCCACTGCAGCGAGATCACGGCGGATCGTACCGGGAATCCGCCGTCACAACTGTGCAATAGCGGACAGCTTGGCGGCGCGGGTACGGATTAGCCTGACGGGGTGAGAGCGAGCGATCAGACCGAAGTCCAGGCGCGGCTCGCCTGCATCGAGCGGCTGATCGAGCGATATCGCGAGGCCAGGCACCGCCGGCTGATGCGGCGGGCGATGCGCGTGTGGCGCCAGGCCGAGGCCCACCGCTGGCTGATGAGTCTCGAAGCCGCGCCGGACCGGGTGCACTGAATGGCGCTCGCGTTCAACGCCCAGTCGTTTCTCGATTCCTCGGGCGTGGCGAAAAACGTCGCCCAGTACGCGAGAGGCGCCGCCATCTTCACGCAGGGAGACGCCTGCAAGCACGTCATGTACATTCAGACCGGCGGCGTCAAGCTGTCGGTGCTCTCGAAGACGGGCCGCGAAGCCGTGGTCGCGATGCTCGGCCCCGGGGACTTCTTCGGCGAAGGCTGCCTGGCGGGGCAGCGCGTCCGCATGGGGAGCGCGACCGCCATCGTGTCCAGCGCGATCCTGCACGTCGGCAAGGACCAGATGGTCCGATTGCTCCACAAGCAGCATGCGATGTCCGACCGGTTCATCGCGCACATCCTGGCGCGGAACATCCGGATCGAAGAGGACTTGATCGACCAGTTGTTCAATTCCAGCGAGAAACGGCTGGCCCGCACGCTCCTGCTGCTCGCGCGCTACGGCAAGCACGACGAGCCCATCAGGGCGGTCCCGCCGATCTCCCAGGAGACGCTGGCTGAAATGGTGGGCACGACGCGGTCGCGGGTGAATTTCTTCATGCGGAAATTCCAGCGCCTGGGGTTCATCGACTACACCGACGGGCTGAAGGTCAACAACTCGCTGCTGACCGTCGTCCTGCACGACTGAGGGTTGCCTGTGGATGAGGGACAACCGATCTCGATTCTCGCCGTGGACGATGAGCCCGGCGTGCTGGCGCTGGTGCGTCGCTGCCTCGACGAACGGCGCATCCTGTTGCTGGAGGCCGCCAGCGGCAAGGAGGCCCTCGAACGCCTGCCGATGGAGCCGACGCTCGATCTGCTGATCACCGATCTCCGGATGCCGGGCATGGAAGGGGACGAGCTCGCTCGACGAGTGCGCGCCCTGAGACCCGACGTGCCGGTGCTCTATCTCACGAGTCATGCCGATCGTCTCTTCGAAAAGAAGACGGGACTCGGAGCGGGCGAGGCCTATCTCGAGAAGCCGTTTACCCGGGAGGGGCTTCGGGAGGCGGTCGCCCAGCTCATCTTCGGCGTCACGAAGCTCCACACCCCGCCGCCGGGGGGCGCCGACGAGACCGTCCGTCACGACTTCAAGAATCAACTGGCCGTCATACGCGGCTTCGCAGAGATCCTGCTCACTGAATCCGCGCCTGAGGATCCGCGCCGCACCGATTTCGAGGAAATCCGGAAGGCGGCCGTCAGCGCGCTCGACCTGCTCGCACGCTTGTATCCGGAACCGGCGGACCCGATGCCCTGACGAGCTGTGCCCTGATGGACGACAATACCGCCCCAAGCGATGCCGCGACATGGCCGCGGAAATGATGATCTAGGCTGTCGCGGTTGAGTCAGCTCCTCGGCTGTGCAATCCGGGACAGGTCCCGGACACGGTTCAGCATAGAGTGGAGGGGCATGAAACCGACGTGGATGAGGCCAGGCTCCGCCCTCTTCCCGGTGCCGGCTGAATACCTGCCCCTGCACAAGTACCTCGCCGACCGATACGCGGACACGGTGGTCCTGACGATCGCCGAGGTCGAGGACCTCCTCGGCTTTACGCTGCCGGATGTCGCGCGCGTCGAGCCGGAGTGGTGGGGGAATGCGGAGCCGGACGGCCCTCCCTCGCCTCAGTCCCGCTCGTGGATCCGGGCGAGCAGGACCGCGACTCCCAACTTACGGGCGCAGACCGTCGTCTTCGAGCGCACGTCAGCCTGACGCTGGCACGAACGCGCAGAGCCCGTTCCTGATCTTTGTTCACGAAGAAGCGTGTCCGCCCGCGCGCCGGCGGGCGGTCAGTCGTGCAGGACGACGCTCAGGAGGGCGCCGTTGACCTTGAGGCCGCCGTTGTACTCGATGAGCCCCATCTTCCGGAACTTGTTCATGAAGAAGTTCACGCGCGAGCGCGTGGCGCCGATCATTTCCGCGAGTGTCTCCTGAGAGATCTTTGGCAGCGTCCGGCTGGGATGGACCTCTCCGTAGCGCGCGAGCAGCAGCAGCGTCCGGGCGAGCCGCTTTTCGCTGGAGTTGAAGAGGTGATCGACGAGGTCCGCTTCGATCCGGATGTTCCGGGTGAGCATGTAGGAGATGAAACGGTTCGAGAACGCGGGCTCCTGGTGGAGGAGCCGGATCATCGCGGCCTTGTCGATAACCAACACGCTGCTGGCCGTCACCGCCGTGGCCGTCCCGATGCGACGTGACTGACCCGCCAGGACTCCCTCGCCGAAGAAATCTCCCGGAGACAGCATCGCGACCACCGCCTCTTTCCCGATGTGGGAAAGCACCGAGAGCTTGACCGCGCCCTTCTGGATATACCGGACGTCGTCGCCGGGATCCCCCTGCGAGAAGATCACCGCCCCACGTCGATAGTTCACGACCCGGCGCTTTCCGGTGGAGGACTCGAGATACGCCTCCAGATCGAATCCGCGCCGTGCCTTCGGTTGGACGGAACGTGGCAGTGGTGCCATCAACGTACAATGTAAATTATCGCACGGCTACGGGCGTCAAAACCGATACCAGTCGGAGATTGTCCTACTGGGCGTCGAGCTTGTTCAGGTCCCGAATGTCACGAAGGGTCCGCCGCATTTCCTCGACGACTTTCATGCTGTCGAGGGACGCCTGCAGCGCGCCGGTGGCGGCGTGAACCGCCTCGACCGTCGCGTGACGGGCCTCCTCCGCCGCGGTTCGCGCGTCCTCCCCGGCAATCCGCGCCACCTCGGAGGCTTCCCGCACGCGCTCCTGCTCCTCCCGGAGCGCCTCGAGCGCATCCCGATGCTTGTCGCGGACCTCCCGCCCGGCCTCGGCCAATCGCCTGAATTCTTCAGCCTTTTCACGATCGCCTTCGGCCCGCTGGCGGTGCTTCTCCGCCGGATCGGTCTGCATACACATGCAGCGTAGCAGGCCCGGTTGCCGCGGAGGTGTTCTCAAAGGGACACTGAGACGCGGCGGCATGCCATCCGCCGCTGGTGGGATTCGACACGCAGCCGTTTCTTGCGCTGCCGGGACCATCTTCACGCCAGGTCCGGATCGGCCGCGCCACCGCCATCACCCCGAGTACAATCCTGTTGATTGGCAAAACCAGGATGCGGCGGCTCCCAAGAGGATCGCGCAGTGTCGGACCGATTCATCCCGCTCATGCGCTCGAGGAACCGCCGGGTCGAAGAAGACCTGATCGATCGGCGCGTCCGGTCGCGTTGACGGGCCTGGGGCGATGAGGTCTCAGACCCGGGCCGCCGTCGAGATCCTGGCCCTGATCATCGCGGCCGCCGGCGCGGTCTGGCTCCTGTCCAAGCTGGCCGCCCTGATCCTCCTGCTGATTCTCGCGGCCCTGTTCGCGTACGTGATTGCGCCGCTGGTGGACCTGGCGGCGCGGCCGATCCGGATTGCGGGCCGGCCGCGTCGGCTGTCGCGCGGGGCTGCCATCGCGCTCGTCTATGTGCTCATGGCCGTCGGCGTGGCCGCGTGTGCCGCGGTGCTACTGCCGAGCGCGACGCAGCAGGTCGGGGACATGATCGCGCACGCCCCCACGTACGCGCAGTCGATCGTCACGTGGCAGCATGGCTGGTCCAGGTATTACGAGCGGCTGCGGACGCCGCCGGGACTGCGGCAGGCCATCGACCGGTCCGTGCTGGCCGTGGGCGACGCCGCCGTTCAGGGTTTCCGGGGCTCGCTGCTCGCAATCGTGGGCGTGCTCTCGCATCTGCCGTGGCTCGCCCTGATCCCGATCCTGGCGTTCTTTCTCCTGAAGGACGGCGCGGGTTTTCGCCGCGCCACCATCACGGCGCTGCCGTCGCGGCTCCAGTTGCGCGCTCAACGACTGCTCGAGGAGCTGAATGCGACGCTGGCCGCGTTCATTCGCGCGCAGCTCCTGGCCTGCGTGCTGGTCGGGTGTCTGTGCGGTCTCGGGTTCGCCGCCCTGGGGATTCCGTATCCGGTGCCGCTCGGCGTGCTGGCGGCCGTCCTGGAGTTCATCCCGCTCGTCGGGCCGCTTCTGCTGGCCGTCGTCGCCTCGATCACCGGCGCCCTCCATGCGCCGGTGCTGGCGATCTGGGTGATCCTGTTTCTCGGGATTCTCAGGCTGGTCGAAGACTATGTGATTTACCCTCGCCTCATTCGCCGCGGCATCGCGCTTCATCCCCTGGCCGTCATCGTGGCGGTCCTGGCCGGCGCCGAACTGGCCGGCGTCGCGGGAATGTTCCTCGCGGTTCCGGCCGTGGCGATCGCATCGGTCCTGGGCCGCCACGCCGTGGCATGGCGCGGCGCCGACACCGCTATCGAAGGGAGCGCATCGGGTCCAGGCTCGCGGCCCGCCGGGCCGGCAGATAGCACGCCGCCAGCGCCACGGTGACGACCAGCCCGGACACCAGCACGTAGGTCATCGGATCGGTCGACGCGACGCCGTACAACAGACTCTGCATGAAGCGGGTCAGCACGAACGCCCCCGCGGCGCCGAGGCCGATCCCCGCGGCGGCCATCACCAGTCCGTGACGCACCACCAGCAGACCGATTTCGCGCGGCGTCGCGCCGAGCGCCATCCGGATGCCCATCTCTTTGGTCCCCTGGGCGACCAGGAAGGCGACCACTCCATAGACCCCGAGCGCCGCCAGGCCCGACGCCAGCGCCGCGAAGATGGTCAGCAGCAGCATGGAAAATCTCCGCCGCGCCAGCGATTCGCTCACCCGCTGGTCCATCGTCCGCACGTCGTAGACGGGCAGGTCCGGGTCGAAGTCGCGGAGCTCCCGCCGGACGGCCGTGGTGAGCGCCGCGGGATCTCCGGCGGCGCGGACGACGACATTGATCGCGCGCGGCGTGAGCTGCGTCTGGTCCAGGTACATCGCCATTCGCGAGTCGGTGTCGAGCGCGTCCTGTTTGACATTGCCCACGACGCCGACGACGGTGGCCCAGGGCGCGGCGCCGCTGGCGTCGGCGCCGCCGGTGCGGATGCGCTTGCCGATGGCGTCGGCGTCGGGCCACAGCTGCTGCGCCATGCGCTCGTCGACGAGGACGACGCGCGGCGCGGCGGTCGTGTCCTGATCGTTGAACAGGCGGCCGCGGCGCAGCGGAATCTCCATCGCGCGGAAATAGTCGCCGGCGGCGACGCGCTGATCGACGTTGATGAACCGTTCGCTGGCGGGCGCGGTCCGGCCCTCTACCGTGATGGGCCCCCACGCCGTCATATTGCTGAGCGGCAGCGACGAGATGCCTCCCGCGGCCGCGACGCCGGGGACCCGCGCGAGACGGTTCCAGAGGTCGCGGTAGGTTGCCTGGACCTTGGCCGTGTCGGTGTACTTGCGGCCGCTCAGCGTGATCCCCATCGTCAGCACGCGATCGCCGTTGAAACCGGTCGGCACGGCCTGGAGCCGCGCGAAGCTGCGTATCAGCAGGCCCGCTCCGACGAGCAGCACGACCGCGAGCGTGAGCTCGGCGATGACGAGGATTTGCCGCGTGCGCTGGCGCCGGCCCCACACCGCGAGGCCCGCGGCCGCGCCGTGGCCGTCTTTCAGCTCCGCCTGCAGATCCGGTGTCGCGGCGCGCATCGCCGGCGCCAGGCCGAACAGGATGGCGGACACGAGCGAGAGCGCGATCGTGAAGAGCAGGACGCCCCCGTTGATCCGGATTTCGTGGAGGCGGGGAATGCTCGTCGAGCCGAGCGCCTGCATCCAGCCCAGGCCCCAGAACGCGAAGAGCAGGCCGACCGCGCCTCCGGTCAGGCCGAGGAGCACGCTTTCGGTGAGAAGCTGCCGGAGGAGGCGCGCGCGGCCGGCGCCGAGCGCGGCGCGGACCGCGAGCTCCTTCCGGCGGCTCACGCCCCGCGACAGCAGCAGGTTCGCCACGTTCGCGCAGGCGATGAGCAGCACGCACGCGACGGCGCCGCCCAGAATCGCGAGGGACCGCCGCACGCCGCCGACGACCTGTTCCCGCAGCGGGACCACTGCGAAGGTCAGGCCGCCGTTGGGCGGATACGCCCCGGGAAACTCGCCGCGCAAGCGGGTCGTGAGCGTGTCCATCTCCCGCTGTGCCTGAGCGACCGAGGCGCCCGGCTTGAGCCGGCCGATGATGTTGAAGTCCTCGCGGTTGCGCGCCTGCGCGGCGGCCGGTCCCAGCGCGAGCGGGATCACGATGTCGGCGTCGGCGGCGTTCCCCACCGTCGGCAAGACCTCGTGCGGCACCGAGAAGGACGCGGGGAGCACGCCGACGATCTGGTACGTCCGTCCGTTCAGCTCGAGCTTGCGCTCGATCACCCTCGGATCGCGGCCGTAACGGCGGACCCACGTCCCATAGCCCAGCAGCGCCGTGTTCGCGGGGGTCTGCGTGTCTTCGTCCGTCGTGAAGAGCCGCCCGATCTCCGCCCGGGCGCCGAGCAGCGTGAACAGACTGGACGAGACGCGCAGCGTGGCGATCCGCTCCGGCTCCCCGTCGCCCGTCAGGTTTTCGTTCGCGCCGTACGCGATCGCGACCTGTTCGAGGCTCGATCCGCTGTTCTTGACGTCGAGATACTGCGCCGTCGAGAACCAGTCCTGCGTGATGCCGAGGCCGGGCGAGCGGTTCCAGAGGATCACGAGACGGTCGGGCTGCTGGTACGGCAGCGGGCGAAGCAGCAGCGCGCTGGCGACGCTGAAAATGGCCGTCGTCGCGCCGACGCCCAGGGCCAGCGAGAGGATCGCGGCGGCCAGGAACCCCCGGTTCCTGGCGAACCCGCGCAGCGCGTCGCGAACGTCCGACCGCATCGCTGGAATCATAGCCGTCCTCGTCCCGGCCTCGGTGTTATAGTTCGCCGCGATCCCCTTGGCCGTGCCAGATACCATCCGACCTGTCGCCGACCGGCCGGTCCTGTCGCCCCAGGTGCCCCTTGTGGCCGGCGGGGCCGCCGAAGCATTCGAACGCGACATCCAGCAGCTCTTCCGCGCGGGCCAACGCCACGTGATTATCGACCTGAGCGGCGTGACGATGATGGACAGCGCCGGGATCCGGGCGCTGATCCGCGGCCACACGACCGCGCAGCGGCTGGGCGGTAGCCTGCGGCTCGCCGCGATGCGGCCCGCGGTCGCGCAGATTCTCGAGGCCTCGCGCCTGTCGTCGATTTTCGTGACCTACGAGTCGGTCGAAGCCGCCCGCCTGGCGGCCTGGCCCTGGCGCCAGGTGCGCACCCTGGCCGCCGGCGCCGCGTTGTGCGCGGTGCTGGTGTGGGTCGGGATGAAATGGCCTCTGCAACTCGCGGGCCTCGATCCCATCACCGAAGCCGCGCTCGAAAACGGCAAGAAGATCGCCGCGATCCCCTTGCACCCGCTGCAGCCATTCATCGAGCTGTCCAAGATGATCGCCGCCGCCCTCATCGGCGCGCTGGTGACGGCGATCCATCAGCCGGTGAGCCGCGATAACCGCCCGAAGTCGCTGGAACAGGCGCAGACGCTGCTCTGCGTATCCGGGGCGGTCATGATGATCATCATCGGCAACTCGCTCGCGCGCGCGTTCGGCATCGCCGGCGCCGCGGGCATCGTGCGGTTCCGCACGCCGGTCGAAGACCCGAAGGACGTCACGATCCTGTTCTTGCTGATGGGGCTCGGGATGGCGACGGGCCTGGGCGCGTTTGCGGTGGCCGGCCTTGGAACCGCCTTTCTCTGTACGACGCTGCTCGTCCTCGATCGCCTCGCGGCCCAGAAGTCGCGGCTGATGTCGGTCGAGGTGTCGGCCCCCGGCCGGCTGTTCCCGACGGCGCATGTGGAAGACATTCTGGTGCGCAACCAGATCGTCTTCGAGCCGCGCGAAATCTCGCAGGGCAAGAACACCGTCACGGTGCGGTACCACACGTGGCTCGATCCGCGGACCTCGCTCGACGATCTGAGCGCGCAGCTCATGGCCGAGGGCGGCGGCGTCGACAGCGTGTCGTGGGATCAGGCCAAGCGCGATAAGGTGTAGGGAAGGAGGGCTCGCGACCCGCCCCTACCGCGCCGGGGTCTGCGTGTCGCGGATGATGAAGAGGATTTCGTCCTCGTGCATGAGGCCGAGCTTCTCGCGGGCGAGCGACTCGATCGCCCCCGGGTCGTCCGTCAGGCGCCGGATGTCATCCCGGAGCCGGGCGTTTTCCTGGCGTGTGCGCGCCAGCGCGGCCGCGACCGCTTCGTGCTGGCGCCGCGCGCGGAGGGTGTCGATCAAGCCCTTCTCGCCGACCAGCGCGTCCACGACCAGGACCACGGTCACGAAGACCAGGACGATGTTGAGCAGACGGGCGCGCAGCGCCGACGGCGGCTTCGCGGCCTCCGGGGTCCTGCGTCGTCTGAGGGGTGCAGAGGGTTGTTGCACGACGGCCTGGGGCATCAGCGGGGGGCGTCCCTTTGTACAATAGTTTCGGCCGAACGCATCCCGGCCATTAGCCTTTTTGGTCCTCGCCACAGGTGCACGGATGATTGAAACCGATCACGTCCTCGTCATGACGACGCTCCCCACGGACGCCGACGCGACGACCTTCGCGCAGACGCTCGTGGAGGCGCGGCTCGCCGCCTGCGTGAACCTCCTGCCGGTGATGGAATCCATCTACAGGTGGGAAGGGAAGACGGAGCAGGAGCGGGAGCGTCAAGTGGTCATCAAGACGTCCCGCGCGCGCGTGCTGGCGCTGTGGGAGCGCGTGCGGGAGCTGCACCCCTACGACGTCCCCGAATTCATCGTGCTGCCGATCGTCGACGGAAATGACGCCTACCTGCGGTGGGTCGGCGAGTCGACGCGCGCGCCGGAGCGGTGACGCCGGTACTCGATCAGCACCGGCAGGATCGAGACGACGACGATGCCGAGCGTGACCAGTGAAAAATTGTTCTTGATGATCGGCACGTTGCCGAACGCGACGCCCGCCAGCAGGCACACGCCCACCCACGCCGCCGCGCCGATCCCGTTGTAGAGCACGAACGACGCCGCCGTCATCCGCGCGGCGCCCGCGACAAACGGCACGAAGGTCCGCACGATGGGCACGAACCGGCCGAGGATGATCGCCTTGCCGCCGTACTGTTCGAAGAACGCGTGCGCGCGCTCCAGGTACGCGCGGTTCATCATCCGTCCCACCAGGCTCGAGTCGCCGGTGGCGCTGAAGATCCGCGGCCCGACGTTCCGTCCGATGGCGTAGTTCACGGCGTTCCCGGTGAAGGCCGCCGTCGCCAGCAGCGCAAACAGCAGCCAGGGATTGAGCCCGCCGCCGGCCGCCGCGAGCGCGCCGGCCGCGAACAGCAGCGAATCGCCCGGCAGGAACGGGGTGACGACCAGGCCCGTTTCGGCGAACACGATCCCGAACAGCAGCCCATAGACCCACACGCCGTAGGTGGCCACGAATTGCACCAGATGCTTGTCGAAGTGGAGGACGAAATCAATCAACGGATCACCAGCTGTCAACTGTGCATGCTATGGGCGGTTCGCGAACCGCCCCTACGCGAGCGCTTGGCTCAGGTCGTCGATCAGATCCGCGATGTCCTCGATCCCGGCCGAGATCCGGACCAGGCTGTCCGTCAGACCGATCGCGTGGCGGCGCTCGGGCGGCACCGAGGCGTGCGTCATCGTGGCCGGGTGGCTGATCAGCGTCTCCACGCCGCCGAGGCTCTCGGCCAGCGACATCAGGCGGACGCGGTTACAGACGCGGCGCGCCGCGTCGAACGTGCCGACGTCGAACGACACCATCCCGCCGAACCCGCGCATCTGGCGTTTCGCGAGATCGTGCTGCGGGTGCGACGGCAGGCCGGGGTAGAGCACGGCCTGCACCTTCGGGTGAGTACTGAGGAACCCGGCGAGCGCCATGCCGTTCGCGTTGTGCTGCGCCATGCGCACCGTGAGCGTCTTCGTGCCGCGGAGGACCAGGAAGGAATCGAACGGGCTCAGGATGGCGCCGGCGGCATTCTGGATGAACTTCAGCCACTCGATGTCCTCGTCGCGCGTGGCGATGACGACGCCGCCGATGCTGTCGCTGTGGCCGTTGAGGTACTTCGTCGTGCTGTGGGTGACGAGGTCCGCGCCGAATGCGATCGGCTGCTGGACGACGGGGCTGGCGAACGTATTGTCGACCACGAGCCGCGCCCCGTGGGCGTGCGCGAGGTCCGCCGCCTTCGCGAGATCGGTCAGGCGGAGTACCGGGTTGGTCGGCGTCTCGACGAACAGCATCTTCGTGGCGGGGCGCATCGCGCGCTCGACCAGATCGAGCCGCGACGTGTCGACGTACGTGAAGTCCAGCTTGTAGCGCCGCAGCACCTTGTCGAAGAGGCGGAACGTTCCGCCGTACGTGTTCTCGGTGACCACGACGTGGTCGCCGGCCTCGAGCATCGTGGTGATCGCGTCGATCGCCGCCATCCCCGATGCGAAGGCGAACGCCGCCGTGCCGCCTTCGATCGCGGCCAGGTTCGCCTCGAGCGCCGCGCGCGTGGGGTTCTGCGTCCGCGCGTACTCGTAGCCCTTGTGCCGGCCGAGCTCCTCCTGCACGTACGTCGAGGTCTGGAAGATGGGGGTGATGATCGCGCCGGTGGCGGGCTCCGGCATCTGTCCGGCGTGAATGCAGATGGTCGGGAAGCGCGCGCCCGGCGGGAGTTTCATGCTCTAATAATCGCACATGGCGCGCCGTCCCACGCCGCGGCCTGTCGCCGCACCGCCGCCGACCGCGCGGGAACTGCTCTTCCACACCTGGCCCGGCCGGCTGTTCATGGTCACCGCGGGACTGAAGCTCGTCATCGCGATCTGGCGCGTGGCGGGCGAGCTGCCCGACGCGGTGCGCGTGGCGAGCAGCGTCGCCAGCGTCGGCCTCGCGCTGGCGGTCGGCGCGTTCGCCTGGCGCCTGTTCGTCCAGATCAAGCGGCGCCTGCTCTGGCGCGTGCGCCGGAAACTGATCCTCTCGTACATCTTCATCGGGGTGATTCCCTCGCTCCTGATCCTCGTGTTCTTCCTGTTCGCGGGCAGCCTCGTCTTCATGAACGTCAGCGCGTACCTGTTCAAGGACGGCTACGACACGATCGTCGAGAACGCGCGCTTGACGGCGCAGGCGGCCGCGACCGAGATCGCGCGCAGCCCCGATTCGGCGGTGGAGACGATCGAGCGCGTGCACCGCATCCGGTCCTCGACGTACCCGGCGGTGTCGGTGGCGTACCTCTGGCCGCTGGGCGATTCGGTCAGCATCGGACCCTGGCGGCGCCTGCCGGCGCCGGATGCCCTGCCCGACTGGCTGAAGGAGGACGTGTTCGCGGGCTCCCTCGGCATCCCGGTGAAGGACTCGCAGGGGGAGGAGGACCTGGTCGTGCGCGCCGTCGTGAAAGTCGGCGCGGCCGGCGCGGGCGGCGCCGTCGTCGTCGACATCCCCCTCGACGAGCAGGCCATGCGCCGGCTCCACGAGCAGACGGGGGTCCGGCTCGAGAACGTCCTCGATTCGCGCGTCAACACCGCGACCACCTCGCGCGCCGGGACGACGTCGCCGCAGAGCGGACGGTCGGTGCTCTTCGAACGGAGCCTCGCGCAGATCGACGTCGCCGACTGGGTGGATCGGGGAGGCCACCGCGACACCGTCGTGCTCACCTACCGCGTGCGGGAGCTGTACAAGCACCTGTCGAGCGCCCAGTCGCTGCTCGTCGGGTCCGGCAACATGAGGCTGTCGGACGCGCTGCTGTGGTTCCTCGTCCTCATCGGCGTGATGTTCCTGATCATCGAAGCGGCGGCGCTCATCATGGGGCTCGCCCTGGCGCGATCGATCACGAGCTCGGTCCACGAGCTGTTCATGGGCACCGAGCGCGTGCGCCAGTTGGATTTCACGCATCGCATCAACATCGAGTCGAAGGATCAGCTGGGGGAGCTGGCGGAGTCGTTCAACCAGATGACCGACAGCATCGAGAACCTCCTGTTGACGGCGGCCGAGAAGAGGCGGATGGAGGAGGAGCTGCGCATCGCGCGCCAGATCCAGATGTCGCTCCTGCCGCGCGGGCCGCTCGACTTCCCGGGCATCAGCATGACGGCGCTCTGCGTGCCCGCGCGTGAGGTGGGCGGGGACTACTACGACTTTTTCCACGTGGGCGACAGGCAGCTGGGCGTCCTCATCGCCGACGTGTCGGGCAAGGGGACGTCGGCGGCGCTCTACATGGCCGAGCTCAAGGGGCTGATGCTCTCCCTCAGCCAGATCTACACGTCACCCCGCCAGCTGCTGATGGAAGTGAACCGGATCATCTCCGAGAACCTCGACACGCGCAGCTTCATTACCATGACGTACGGCGTCCTCGATCTGCGCAAGGGGGTGATGACGTTCGCGCGCGCGGGACACACGCCGCTGGTCTACCGCCGCGGCGACGGCGGCCCGGGCACCGCCCAGGCGCTCGCGCCAAGCGGCATTGTCGTCGGCCTGCGCATCCCGGGCGCGACCGAGAAGTTCGGCGAGCTGCTCGAGGAGGATCGGATCGAGCTGCACCTGGGGGACGTCCTCGTGCTCTACACGGACGGCATCACCGAGGCGATGGACGATGCCAACGAGCTCTTCGGGGAGACCCGCCTCAGCGGCCTCATCACCGAGCACGGGCATCTCGACACGGCCGATCTGCGCGAACGGATTCTCCGCGAGATCGAGTCGTTCGTCGGCGGCGCCGATCAGCACGACGACATGACCATGATCGTGATCAAGATCGAGGAGTCGATCGGCATGGAGCAGCAGGTGGCCGTGTGAGCCAGCTCGTCGTCATTTTTCACACGCCGTCGGAGATCGAGGCCAACGTCATCCGCGGCCTGCTCGAGACGCACGGGATCGACTCGGCCGTCCTGAGCGACAATTCCCGGACGGCGTTCCCGCTCGCGCTGAACGACCAGGCGTGGGAGCGGCGCGTCGCCGTCAACCCGGAGGACGCCGCCGAGGCGCTCCGCATCATCGAGAGTCACCGTGACGTGGTCGCCGGGGGGCGGCTGGTGCCGTTCGGCGCGGAGCTCGAGCCGCTCGAGCGCCGCATCGGGTACCGCTTCAAGGATCGCGGGATGCTCGAGCACGCGCTGACGCACCGCTCGCGCGTCCACGAAGACGCAAGCGGCGGCGTGTTCGACAACGAGTCGATGGAGTTCCTCGGCGACTCCGTCCTCGGCTTCGTGATCGCGGCGATGCTCTTCCGCGAGTTCCCGCAGCACAACGAGGGACAGAAGTCGAAGCTGAAAGCCTCGCTCGTCTCGGCGGTCGCCCTGGCGCGCCTCGGCGAGCGGTTGCACCTCGGCGAGTTCCTGATCCTCGGCCGCGGCGAGGAGAAGACCGGCGGGCGGCGCAAGCACGCCATCATCGCGGACTGCTACGAGGCCCTGATCGCCGCGATCTACCTGGACGGCGGCATCGAGGCCGCCGAGCGGTTCATCGCCAGGGAGTTCGCCTCCCTGATCGAGGAGGCGCGGCGCACCGGCGCGGCGGCGAGCTTCACCGACGACTGGAAGTCCGCGCTGCAGGAATTCCTGCAGTCGGGCGGCCGCGGCCTTCCGGTGTACCGCCTCGCGGCAGAGGTCGGCCCCGATCACCGCAAGAGCTTCGTCGTGGAAGTCATGGTCGACGGCGAGGCGGTCGCGAAAGCCGAGGGGCGGAGCAAGAAGGAGGCGGCCCAGTTCGCGGCACGAGCCGCGCTGGAACGGCTCACGGCCTGAGACGCGGAGTCTCGGAGACGGAGGATCGGAGACGGAGGATCAGAGACGGAGGATCAGAGACGGAGGATCAGAGAGGACGGAGATCACGGGACGATCTTCAAACACGGGGGCACGGAGAGACGGAGAAACGTCGGCGGCCGCGCCGCGCTTCGCGCGGCGGCAGGTCACGCGAGGGACTGAATACACGCAACAGGACCGTCGCGCGTTGCGTGTATTCAGCCCCTCGCGTGACCTGCGGCGGTGCCGGCCGGAGGCCGGCACACGGCCGCCTCGCCGTCTTCTCCGTGCGTCCCCGTGTCTCCGCGCCTCCGTGTTTGAAGGTTGTCCCGTTCCCTCCGTAACCTCCGTGACCTCCGTCCCTGATCCTCCGTCTCCGATCCTCCGTCTCCGATCCTCCGTCTCCGATCCTCCGCCGGCCTCAATCGATCTCGATGATGCCCCAGTTCTTCTCCCGCTCCCCGAGCGCCGCCGTGCCTCCCGCGAGCGCGAGCGCGGGCTCGGCGTGCGGCAGGCGCGCCTGCACGTAGGCGTGGAGCTCGCGCGCGATGTCGTCGTCGCCCGGGGGCACGGCGCGGCAGTGCAGGCGGACCCACAGGCGCAGCATCGGGTCGGTGTAGCTGTACCGCTTCTGGCGCGACACGATCAGGTCGACGTCCTCGAGCCACGAGAGATAGTCCTTCGTCGAGCCGGGGGTCCGGCGGAGGCGATGGGCGATCTCCGTGAGGGTCAGCGGCTCTTCCTGCGCGAGCACTTCGAGGATGGCTTTCAGCGCGCCGTATCCCCGCGCCCGATGGAGGCGCAGCTCGTAGCAGAACCGGCAGCTCTGCGCGAGCTGTCCGCCCGGGGCGAGGAGCGCGGCGAGAGCGCTGACGGGATCCGCGCCCCGCGGTGCCATCCCCGCGGCCGTTTCCGCGATGGCGCGGGCGTAGGCCGGACGGCCGTCCGAGAGCGCCTGCACCAGCCGGGCAACCTCGTCGCGCTGCCGCTCGACCTCGTCGTCGGAGTCGTCGATCCCGCGCACGGGATCGTCGCCGTGGGCGCCGGGCAGCGTCGCGCGAATCTCGGCGGCGCTCAGCGGGGCCACGTGGATGATCTCGAACCGCGCCGGCGCGTCGCGCAGCAGCCGGTGCGCGCGCGCCATGTACCGGCTCGTCAGGACGAACCGGTTGCCGCTCGACGCCAGCGCGCCGATCAGATCGCGCAGCACGCTGCGCAGGCCCGGAAAGCTCTCGAACGTCCGCAGCTCGAGGAACTCGTCGAGCAGGAACGTCGCGGGCGCCGCCCCCGGCGCGCGGACGCTGTCGAGGACCGCCAGCGCCGCGTCGAACGCGTCGCGGGCGCCGGGCTCGGCGCCGCGCCCCTGCCCGTAGGGGTGCGCCGGAAACGGCGACGACTCGCGCAGCGCCTGGAAGAACCGTTCCGGCGTCGTCGCGATCCGCTCGACGTCCACGTACTGCGCCTGCGTGCGCCCGATCAGATCGCGCAGCCGCAGCAGCAGCGACGTGCGGCCGCTGCCGCACCCGCCGAGGACGACCGGGATCCGCGGGCCCGATCCGCTGGATCCATCGAGGGCGGCGAGCACGCGCCGCTCGAGAGTGGGGCGCTCTGGAATCATCATCGGGAGGTCCCCGGCAGCATCGGCATGTCGATTCCGCTCTCTCGCGCAGTGGCAATGGCGTCGGGATAGCCCGCGTCCGCGTGCCGGACGACGCCGCTTCCCGGATCGCACGTGAGGACGCGCTGCAGCTTGTCGTCCGCTTCGCGGGTGCCGTCGGCGACGATCACCATGCCGGCGTGCAGCGAATAGCCGATGCCGACGCCGCCGCCGTGATGGACCGAGACCCACGTCGCGCCCGACGAGACGTTGAGCAGGGCGTTCAGGACGGGCCAGTCGGCGATGGCATCGCTGCCGTCCAGCATCCCCTCGGTCTCGCGGTTCGGCGACGCGACCGATCCGGTGTCGAGGTGATCGCGCCCGATGACGATCGGCGCCTTGACCGCGCCGCGCCGGACGAGGTCGTTGATCGCGAGGCCGAAGCGCGCGCGCGCGCCGTACCCGAGCCAGCAGATCCGCGCGGGCAGCCCCTGGAACGCGACGCGTTCCGACGCGAGACGGATCCACCGGCAGAGCGGCTCGTCGCCGGCGAACAGCTCGAGCGCGAGCCGATCGGTCGCGGCGATGTCCGCGGGATCGCCGGAGAGCGCGGCCCAGCGGAACGGCCCCCTGCCGGTGCAGAAAAGGGGGCGGATGTACTCCGGCACGAAGCCGGGGATCCGGAACGCGTCCGCGACGCCCGCTTTCTCGGCCTGCGCGCGGATGTTGTTGCCGTAGTCGAACGTGACCGCGCCGCGCGCCTGCAGGTCGAGCATCGCGCGCACGTGCGCGCCCATCGCGGCCAGCGATCGCCGTTCGTACGCCGGCGGATTGGCCCGCCGGAGCGCGGTCGCCTCGGCCAGGGACAGCCCGTTGGGCACGTAGCCGTTGAGCGCGTCGTGCGCGGAGGTCTGATCGGTCAGGACGTCGGGGACGATGCCGCGGCGGGCGAGCTCGGGGAGCACGTCCGCGGCGTTGGCCTCGAGCGCGATCGATCGCGCC
>WNFM01237178.1_pt2 | contig 23850 bp, 22 predicted proteins | sample 5400271 | NCBI WGS metagenome assembly WNFM01 (sample SAMN13153352, study PRJNA577476) | soil metagenome | isolation source: 60 cm saprolite on Douglas fir-dominated hillslope | place: USA:California | collected 2013-09-17 | reverse complement strand
GTCGAGCGGCGTGCCGACCTCAGGCGATCGCAGGCGTCGTCCCAAGGTGCTTGGCCGCGAAGTCAAGCTGCAGCGCGAGCTGCTTGACCTGCTCCGCCACGACGACCGAGCCATGGCCCGCGTCGTAGCGGTACTCCTCGTACGGGATGCCGAGCTCGCGCAGCCGCGCGGTGTACAGGTCGACGCTTCGGGCCGGACACCGTGGGTCGTTCTGACCGACCGTGACGAGCAGCGGAACGTGGACCTTATCGACGTAGGTGATCGGGTTCGCTTTGCGATACACGTCGGGGATCTCGGCCGGAGTGCCGCCGAAGAGCGCGGCGTCGTACCGCTTCAAGGGCTCCATCTCGTCCTCGAACGCGGCGATGTAGTCGCCGATCGGGACGATGCCGATCCCCATCGACCAGCGCTCCGGCTGGGTCCCGAGCCCAAGGAGCGTGAGGTATCCGCCCCACGACCCGCCGGACAGGATGGACCGCTTCGGGTCGACGACGCGATCGGCCACGAGCCGGTCCATGACCGCCGCGATGTCAGTGAGCTCCGTGAGCCCCGGCCGGCCCTTGATCGCATCGCGCCACTCCCGGCCGTAGCCGGACGAGCCTCGGTAGTTCACGAGCACCACCGCGAAACCGTGATCCACCCACGCTTGGATCACCGGAGAGAACGAATCCTCGTCGTGCGCCTCGGGCCCGCCGTGGATGTCGAACAGCGTCGGGAAGGGACCCGTGCCCTCCGGTGTCACGACAAAGCCATGCACATCGCCGACGACGACGTCGCGGTAGCGGCGGCCGCGCGGTACGTCAGGAGACTTCCGCGGAAGGATCCGCGTTCCGTCGAGCGTCACGACGGCGCGCGGGGACTCGGACGTGCTGAGCGCGAACCAGATCGCCCCGTCCGGCCGAACGGCCGCCCAGTCGATGCTCCCGGGCGGCGTGTCGAGGCGTTCCGTCAGATCGCGCCCGAGGTCGTATCGGTAGAGCTCGCCGCGGCCACGATGGTCGTGGCGGAGCAGGAGCGCGAGGCCATCCGGGTACCACGAGGCGTCGACCTCGCCGGGCAGATCGATCCGCAACGTGCGCTGCGCCCCGGTGAGCGCGTCGAGGACGAGCGGCCGCCACGTGCCATCCCGTTCGTGCGAGATCACGATCCGCTGGTCGCCCGCGATGGTGCTCCACCTGCCGGACCGCAGACCGCGGCCGGGCCCGTCCGCGAGATCAGCGACGGCGTGACCCGTGCGGTCGAGGATCCGCACCGCGCGGTTGCGCGCGTCGCCGTGCTCGCTGTGGGACATCGCGAAGAGCTGCTCGTCCGCGGAGAGGGACCCGACCTGCGCCGATTGCCGGTGCGCGTACAACCGTCGCGCGCCGCCCTCGGCGATGAGGTCGATCGTCGTGCCCTCGTCGCCCGATCGCCCGACGAGCGCGAAGCCGGTGCCGAGCGTCGTGATCGCGGAGTACGCCGGCGCGAGCTCGGTCGCGAGCCGCGCCTCGCCGCCCTCAAAGGGCTGGACGCGCCACACCCCGTGTTCGCTCCCGCCCACGTCGTCCCACCACCAGACCTCGTTGCCCTGCGGATCGATGCGCGGCGGGACGCGATAGCCGGTCCCTTCCTTCCGCGACGTCAAACGACGCTCGACGCCGGTCGAGAGGTCGAGCGCGTAGACCTCGAAGGTGCCCTCGTGGTTGCCGCCGTAGATGATCCGGTCGGGCCGATCGCGGGCCCATTGCGGGAAACCGAAGCGCGGCGCACGGAACCGCCGCTTCCACGCGGCCTCGGTCACCGGGCGGTCACCTTGCGCAGCCACGCGACCAGACTATCGGTGTAGTCGGGCGCGATGCTGGCGACGTCGCGCTCACCGCCCAGCGTGGGCGCGTGGGCGGTCCCGCGAAGCCGGTTGATCGTCCGCCCGCGGCCCGACCAGGCCGCGATGCTCGCGTCGATCGGCTGCCATTCGTCGTCCTCGCCGTAGAACAGGAGTGTCGGGACGGCGACGCGAGCTGCGACCGGCGCCGGTTCGAAATCCATGTCGGGCCAGAATCCCGGCGCCGCGGGAAGCTCCGGGCGTACCCACGCGCGCGCGAACCACGGCTCCCCCTTCGCGGCATCGATGAGCCGCTGCACCTCCGTGCGCGGCCGCGTCCCGCGGGCGTACTCCTCGAACGCCGCGCGGAGCCGAAGGAGTGCGTCGACCTCGGCCGCGCTGTGGCCGGCCGCCTTCGCTTGCTTCGCCGTCCCGTAGCGCATCTGCTCCGCGGGGCTCACGCCGGTCGCGGCAACGAGGACGAGGAACGCGATCCGGCCTGGCTCCGATCCCGCCGCGACGAGCGACGCGATCCACGCACCCTGGCTGAAGCCCCAGAGACCGATACGCCGTGGGTCGATGTCGTTCCGCGCGCGAAGCGCGTCGACGACGGCCTCCGTGTCGCGGACCTGTTCGGCGAACGGCACGTCGTTCCCGCGGCGATCGAAACGGACGACCGCGATACCCACGGGCGGCAGGATCGCCTCGAGGTGCCGGAACAGATAGTGGTCACGCGAGGCATCGTCGGCGGGATGGAGGCACACGATCGCCGGGAACGGACCGTCGCCGGCCGGCAGCGAGAGCTTCGCCGTGAACTCGCGGTCCGCGCTCGTCGCGGAGAGCCGCTCCGACCTCACCGACCGTCGCGGGACACGGTGAAGACGTCGCGCACGCCCTCGAGCTTCGCGAGCACGCGCGACAGCTGCTCGACGCTGTTGACCTGCAGCGTCGCGTTCACCGTCGCGGTCTTGTCGGAGTTGACGTTGGACGAGAGGCTGACCATCTGCACTCCGTTCTCGCTGATGACCGCCGCCACGTCACGGATGAATCCGACGCGGTCCCAGCCGGCGACGCGGATGGCCACCGGATACGTCCGCGCGAGATCGCCCTCCCACTCCACCTCGACGGTGCGCTCGGGCTCCGCGCTGCCGCGGACGTTCGCGCAGTCCGCACGATGGACGGTGACCCCGCGCCCGCGCGTGATGTAGCCGGTGATCTGATCACCGGGGACCGGGTTGCAGCAGACGCCGAAGCGGACGAGCAGATCGCCGACGCCCTTCACCCGGACGCCGCCCCGCGCCGTCGGGGGCGGCTGCGGCGGGGCGACATCAGGGATCGCCAGCTGCTGGTCGTCGACGATGCCGAGCCGCGTCACGACCTGCGCGGCGGTGAGCGCTCCGTAGCCGAGCGAGGCGTACAGCGTGTCGATGTCGTGCATGTTCAGCACCTCGGTCGCCTTTTGCAGATCGGCCTCGCTGATGTCCGAGAGCGACCGCTGCGCGATCCGCTTCAGCTCGCGGTCGAGGAGCTCGCGGCCGTGCGCGACGTTCTCGTCGCGCTGCTGCCGCTTGAACCATTGGCGGATCTTCTCGCGCGCGCCGGGAGTGCGGACCATCGTGATCCAGTCACGCGACGGACCGCGCGCGGCCTTGCTCGTGACGATCTCGACGATGTCCCCGGACTGCAGCTTGTGGTCGAGCGGCACGATGCGGCCGTTCACCTTCGCCCCGATCGTCCGGTGTCCGATGTCCGTGTGGATGCGGTACGCGAAGTCGATCGGCGTCGCGCCGCTCGGCAGATCCTTGACCTCGCCCTTCGGCGTGAACACGAAGACCTGGTCCTGGAAGACGTCGACCTTCAGCGACTCGACGAACTCCGTCGCGTCCGCGACGTCGTGCTGCCACTCCATGAGCTGGCGGACCCAGGCGAGCTTGGACTCGTAGTTCGCGTCGCCCTTGCCCTTGCCGCCTTCCTTGTACCGCCAGTGCGCGGCGATGCCGTACTCCGAGAGCGTGTGCATCTCGTGCGTCCTGACCTGGATCTCGACCGGCTGGCCGTCCGGACCCATCACGGCGGTGTGGAGCGACTGGTACATGTTGTTCTTCGGGACCGCGATGTAGTCGTCGAACTGGCCCGGGATCGGCGGCCAGAGCGTGTGCACGACGCCGAGCACCGCGTAGCACGACGGCACGTCGTTGACGATGACCCGGATGGCGAGGAGGTCGTAGACCTGGTCGACGCTGACGTTCTTCCGCTTCATCTTCTGGGCGATGGACCAGAGGTGCTTTGGCCGGCCCGACATCTCCGCCTTGATGCCGGCCTTCTCGAGCTCGCTCGAGAGGACCTTCATCGTGCGATCGATGAACTTCTCGCGCACCGCGCGCCGGGCCGCGAGCATCTCCGCCAGCTCCTTGTAGTGGTCGGGCTCCAGGTACTTGAACGCGAGGTCCTCGAGCTCCCACTTGATCTGCCAGATCCCGAGGCGATGCGCGAGCGGGGCGTAGATCTCCATCGTCTGCTTCGCGATGCGCATCTGCTTGTCGGGCGGAAGAGCGCCGAGCGTGCGCATGTTGTGGAGCCGGTCGGCAAGCTTGATCACGACGACCCGGAGGTCGTCGGCCATGGCGAGGAACATCTTCCGGATGTTCTCGGCCTGGTGCTCGTCGGAGGTCTTGCCCGAGAACTGCGAGAGCTTCGTGACGCCCTCGACGAGCCGCGCGATCTCGTCGCCGAACTCGCGGCGGATGTCGTCGGTGGTGCGGCTCGTGTCCTCGGGGACGTCGTGCAGCATCGCGGCGGCGACGGTCGCCGGATCCATCCCGAGCTGGGCGATGAGGAGCGCGACGGCCGCGGGGTGCTCGATGTACGGGCCACCCGACACGCGACGCTGGTCGCCATGGGCTTCGGCGGCGTACGCGTACGCGCGGCGGACGAGCTCGGCGTCGCCGTCGGGATAGTGGCGGAGCAGCTCCTCGATCGCCGCCTCGGCGTCGATCTGCTTGCGGTTCGGCCGGAGCTTGTCCGCGACGCCGACGATGCGCGCGGCGAAGCCGGCGTGATCGGACGCCGCTGACTGGGCCATTACGCCACCACCAGATCGTCGGAGAACGTCGCGGCCGTGCCGACCGGCCCGAAGTCGCGGAGCTCGAGCTCGACGAAGCCGGTCCGACCCGCGCCGACGGTCACGACCGCGTCGACGCGGCCGGCGTCGGTCATCGCCTCGGCACGGTCGCCGCGACGGAAGGCCATCGCGTCGAACGTGAACTTGCCGACGGTGATCTTGCAGCGGAGGTGATCGGAGTCCGCACCGACCTGCCGGATGCCATACACGCGAACATCGCGGAGCAGGAGGTGCGGCCGCGGGTTCAGCGCGCCGCACGGCTCGAGCATCGCGAGCTCGAGCGCCAGCCGGGGCGTGAGCGCCGCGGGATCGATCGCCGCGTCGACGCGCAGCGTCGGCACCGGCCGCACGCCGCCGAGCATCTCGCGCACGATGCCGTCCAGTCGTTCACGGAATGCGGAGATGTCCTTCGCCTTGATGGAGAAGCCCGCCGCCATCGCGTGGCCGCCGTGCTTCGGGAGCAGGTCCGCGCAGCGCGCGAGCGCCTCGGCGATGTGCACGCTCGCGATGCTCCGGCACGAGCCCTTCCCGTCCTCGCCGTCGAGCGCGATGACGCAGGCCGGCCGGCCATGGTCCTCGACGAGCCGCGAGGCCGCGAGCCCGACGATCCCGGCCGTCCACGCGGGATCCGCGACGACCGTGGCCCACGCGTCGGGGTACATGGCCGCGGCTTCGCGGGCGCCGCGGACGACGTCGTTCGTGAGCCGCTGCCGCTCGAGATTGCGCTCCTCGAGCTTGTCGGCGAGCGCCTTCGCCTCATCCACTTCCTCGGTGAGGAGCAGGCGCAGCGCATCTTCCGCGTCGGTGATGCGGCCCGCGGCGTTGAGGCGTGGGCCGAGGCCGAACCCGATGTCCGACGCGTTGACCTTCCCGATCTTCACCCCGGCGCGCTCGGCGAGCGCGCGCACGCCGACCAGCGGTGCGCGATTCAGCGCGGCGAGACCGGCCGCGACGATCGCGCGGTTCTCATCGCGCAACGGCACGACGTCGGCGACGGTCGCGAGGGCGCAGAGCTGAAGGAGCTCGTCCTCCTTCACCGCGTACGCGAGATCGCCGAGGAGCGCTTGCGCCAGACGGAGCGCGACGCCGCCGCCCGCGAGCTCCTTGTCGTCCGAGACATCGCCTGGCCGGCGCGGGTTCACGAGGGCGTACGCGTCAGGAAGGACAGGCGGCGGGTGGTGGTGGTCAGTGATGATCAGATCGATGCCGAGCTCGCGGGCGAGCTCCGCCTCCGCGACCGCCGTGACCCCGCAGTCGACCGAGACGACGACCTTCGTCCCGTCGGCCGCGAGCTGCCGAAGCGCAGCGGCGTTGAGCCCATATCCCTCCTCGTAGCGATTCGGGATGTACGCGCCGACCGCGACCCCGAAGCTGCGGAACGCGCGCACGAGGATCGCGGAGCCGGCGATGCCATCGACGTCGTAGTCGCCGTAGACGACGATGCGCTCGCGAGCGGCGAGCGCACGGCGGATCCGGTCCACGGCGCGGTCGAGATCGAGCATCGGTGGACCGTCGGTCGCGAGCTTCGGCGAGAGGAACGCGGGCATGTCGGCGTCGGCCAGGCCGCGCGCCCGGAGGATATGAGCCACGAGGCTCGGGATACCATCGAGCGCATCGCCACCCGACGTGCCGACCGACCTGGGGATGATCCAGCGACGCTGCGGAACGAGTGTCATGACCTCTAAGTATCCGGCATGGGTGTGCGCGCTCGCCCTCGTCGCCGTCGCGTGCGTCCCGCAGACGATCGCCCCGAGCCCGAGTCCGACCGCGGCGGCGACAGCCTCGGCGTCGCCCTCGCCGTCGCCGGGGCTTGCAGCCCCCGTGGCGGCGAGCACCGTCACCATGCGGCACCGGTGGCAGCTGGTGCCGGACGGATTCGTCTCGAGCGCACCGGAGCCATCGCCCTACCAGGTCCTGGTGGGGTTCGTCGGGGATCCCCGTCCCGGTCGTCCAACGGCGCGGATCCAACCCGGCGGGCGCGAAGCGCCGCTCGCCGGCCCAATCAATCCGAACTTCTTCGGAGTCATCCTCGACCTCAATGGATTGGCCCCCGGCGGCTACTCGGTCGAGATCGTCGAGCACCTGACCGGCGGCGCGGAGGCGATCGTGGGCCGGACGAGCTTCATGCTTTCGCAACCGGAGTATGTCGTCTGGACCCTCGACTTCGAGGGCGACGCATCGGGTGACGCGGAGCTCGTGAATACCGCCGCCATCGCCGACGGTCTCAAGATCCCGATGAGCGTCTTCTGGAACCCGCGGGTCTGGACGACGACCCAGGTCTCATCAGAGCGTCAGGACGCGATGGTCGCCTGGACGAAGGGCCGCCAGGCGAAAGGCGACGAGGTCGCGCTCCATTTGCACATGTGGATCGACTATGTCCTTGCCGCGGGCGTCGGCCATGTCGCCCCCGGCGCGCGCACGGCGCCGAGCTGGGCCGGTCGCGGCGACGGCTATGACGTCCCGATCACGGCCTACACCGAGGCCGAGCAGAGGACGCTCATCGACTACGGCGTGAAGCTCATGACCGAGCACGGGCTGCCGACCCCGACCTCGTTCCGCGCCGGCGGCGACTTCGGCGATGCGGCGACGCTGCGCGCCGTCGCGGCGTCCGGCTTCACCGCGGACTGCACGGCCGTCGCGAAGGACTACCCGCCGATCGGCCGCATCCCCTACCCCTGGACCCTCCCCGCCGGCGCGCAGCCGTACCAGCCGTCACGCACCGACGCGAACGCCACCGGCGATCTCCCGCTGCTCGAGGCGCCGACGATCGGCGGCAACACGTACGGCTTCACGGTCTGTTCGCGCCGATCGGCTCGGTCGCGATGGCGCGCAAGGCGATCACGGTCGTGAGCCACCCCGGGACGATCGTGCCCTCCGAACGCGCGGCCATCGAGGTGCTCCTCGGTGCGTTCGGTGCCCTCCGGTACGACAACGACAGCGGGCCGGTCCGGTTCGTGACCATGGCCCAGCTCGCGAAGGCATACGGGCGCTAGGCGATCGCGCGCGCTCCCGATGGCGGGCTGCCGCCCCGGTGGCGGATCCGGTCCTCGATCTCCTGCCAGAGCGAGATGATCTGGCTCGCGTTGAAGATCGACGAGTAGGTCCCCGAGATGATGCCGACGACGAGCGCGAGCGCGAACGTGCGCATCGAGTAGCCGCCGAACAGATAGAGCGCCATCAGGGTGAGCACGACGGTGAGCGAGGTGATGACGCTCCGCGCGGCCGTCTGCATGATCGAGAAGTTGATGACCGGGTTGAGGGCCTCGCCCCGGTTGAGGTGGAGGTTCTCGCGGATCCGGTCGAACACCACGATCGTGTCGTGCACGGAGAAGCCGATGATCGTGAGCACGGCGGTGACGAAGAGGCTGTCGACCTCGACGTTGAAGAAGTAGCCGATGCAGGAGCGCGATGATCGCGGCGATCCCATAGCGGAACGCGGACCAGCCGAACTCCTTGAACGCGTACGCGATGAGCAGCACGATGAGGATCGATGCGAAGACGATCGAGCGGAACGCATTCGTCACGAGCTCGGCGCTGAACGACGGGCTCACGGTCGAGGCGTTGTCGTCGAGGTAGGCGCCGGGGTACTTCGCTTTCACCGCCTGCTCGACCTTCAGCGTCTCGTCCGTCGAGAGCGTGAGCGTGCGGATCTCCATCCGGCCGCCCTCGGCGCCCTGGATGACCGCCTCGGGATGGCCGAGGCCGGCGAGCGTGTCGTGCAGATCGGTCGCGGCCGGCGGGTTCGTGAAGCGCATGTCCAGCAGCGTGCCGCCCTTGAACTCGATCCCCGCCTTGAGCCCGCCGATCGCGAGGAAGAACACGCCCGGGACGATGAGCAATGCCGACAGGCCGAAGTACCAGAACTTGCGCTCGACGAAGCGGAACAGCATCAGACCGGCGCTCCCGCTCGCGCGCGCGGATCCGTCGTGTCCGACGGCCGCTCCTCGACGCCCCAGAGCCGCCGGCGCCGCAACGAGGCGTACTCGATCGCGGCGTGCAGGAGGAGCTGGGTCACGAACACCGCCGTGAAGAAGGAGATGACCACGCCGACGATGAGCGTGAGCGCGAAGCCCTTCACCGTGCCGGTGCCGAAGTTGAACAGGATGAGCGCGGTGAGGATCGTCGCGAGGTTCGAATACAAGATGGACGGGAACGCCCGCCGACGACCCTCGTCGAGCGACACGCGCAGCGTCTTGCCGTTCCTAAGCTCCTCCTTCAACCGCTCGAAGGTGAGCACGTTCGCGTCGACCGCCATACCGATCGAGAGGATGAAGCCGGCGACGCCCGCGAGCGTGAGGGTGACGGGGATGAGCCGGAAGATCGCGTAGGTCAGCGCGGTGTAGAAGAAGAGCGCGAGCACCGCGATGACGCCGGGCAGCCGGTAGTACAGGATCATGAACAGCGCGACGAGCAGGAGCCCGATCGCGCCGGCGACAAGGCTGCGTCGCACCGAGTCCTGGCCGAGCGTCGGCTCGACGCGGCTGGACTGCACGATGTCGAGGGGGACCGGGAGCGCACCGGAGTTCAGCAGCGTGCTGAGCTCCGTGGCGGACTTCGCCGTGAAGCCACCCTCGATGATGCCGGTGCCACTGGTGAACACGTTCTGGATGTTCGGTGCCGAGATCTGCTTCCCGTCGAGCGTGATCTGGACCGGCTTGTTGAGGTAGTCCTTCGAGAGCTGGACCCACCGCTGGTCGTCGGGCGAACCGAACTCGAAGTGCACCACCGGAGCGCTGTTGGTGCTCTGGAACACGACGTAGGTGGGCTTGAGGTTCGCGCCGGTGAGCGGCGGGGTCAGCGAGTGGAAGGTCCCGCTCGGCGTGCCGTTCGCGTCGAGGTCGGGCACCTTGATCTCGAGGAACGCCTGTTGCGTCGCGATCTGCTGCGCCTCAGCGAGGTCCGACACCCCGGGGAGCTGGAGGAGGATCTTGTCCGAGCCGAGCGACTCGAGGACCGGCTCGCTCACTCCGAGTGAGTTGATGCGCCGCTCGATGACGACGCGGGCCTGCGTGTTGAGGTCGTCGATCGACGTTGTCGTGCCGCCGGGGATCTTGTCGGGGCGGAGCTGGAGGATGAGCTGCGTGCCGCCCTGGAGGTCGAGCCCGAGGTGGGTCTTGATCTCGATGAACGTCGACTGGCTGCCGAGGCGGTAGCAGATGCCCGGGCAGTCGAACGGGAACGGGAACTGGTGCTTGGGGACGTCGACCCATACCGCCGCGATGGCGATGATGAAGATGACCCAGGCCCACGCGCGATTCATCTAGGGATGCGTCCTCCGGATCACGCCACCAGGCGAAGAAAAAGCGCGACCCGTTCGATGGGTGCGCTTGACGTCAAGTATAGGTCGGCTCCGCGTGGTCAGCCCGACCGGTCGGAGGTCCCGGCTTCGTCGGTCGGGATCGCCCAGCCCTCGGCCTTCGCGCGCTCCATCCGCTCCGGATCGCGGAGCTTCTCGCGTGCCTCTCGCGCCTCTCGATCGAATGCGGTCTCGTCGGGCTCGGTCGGCGCGTCTGTCGCGACGGCCGCTTCGGTGAGCGGCGGCTCCGGTGCGCCCTGCGGCGCCGTGATCGCCGGCGGTGTGACCGCCGTGCCCGCGACGGTGTCCAGGAATTTGTCCGCGTTCAGGAACTCGGTGCGCAGCTCGTCGCTCGTCTTGCGGAACTCGGCCAGCGCGCGGCCGAGGTCGCGCGCGAGCTTCGGCATGCGCTCCGGTCCGAGCACGATGAGCGCGATCAACAGGAGGAGGAGGAGCTCGCCGGTCCCGATGCCGAACATCAGCGAGCCGCCGCGGCCCGTGCGTCGTTCGCCTGCCGCTTGAGCTCGAGGGCGACACGACCGGCCGCCTTGTCGAAGCCGTCCCCGGCCTCGGCGTAGAGGACCGAGCGCGATGCCGACGGCAGCACGCCCCCGCCCTTCGCGTCGAGGGCCGCGCGGAGCGCGTCACCGAGGTCGCCGCCCTGCGCCCCCACGCCCGGCATGAGGAACAGGCGGTCGGGCGCGAGCGCGCGGAGGCGTGTCGCTTCGGCCGGGTACGTCGCTCCGATCACGAAGCCGCAACGGTCCGCCGGGAACGTCTGCACACACCGTTCGACGATGTGCTCGTACAGCGGACGTCCGTCGACCAAGAGATCCTGGATGTCCTTCGCGCCGGGGTTGCTCGTACGCGCGAGGACGAGCGCGTAGCCCTTCTCGGTGAACGGCGCGATCCCGTCCATCCCGACGTACGGCGCGACGGTCGCGGCGTCGGCACCGAAGCGGTCGAACAGCGCCTCGGCGTACGCGGCCGCGGTGTTCGGCACATCGCCGCGCTTCGCGTCGAGGATCACGGGGATGTCATTCGGGATGGCCTGCAGGGTGAGGTGCAGGATGTCGAGCCCCGCGGAGCCGTAGCGCTCGAAGAACGCCATGTTCGGCTTGTAACAGCAGACGTGGTCGCTCGTGGCATTCACGATCCGTCGCAGGAACCGAACGGCGGCCTGCGCGCCGCGGCCGAGATGCTCGGGGATGCGCTCCGCTTCGGGATCGAGGCCGACGCAGATGACGCTGTCCCGTGCTCGCGAGGCAGCCGCGAGCTTGGTCAAGAACGTCATGAACACTCGGTATGATACCGATGCTTCCAGGGAACACTGAGGAGGAAGGCATGCTCAGCACACGTGGCCGGCTCGGGTGGGCGCTGGCCGCAGTCATTCTCATCACGGCATGCGGCGGCGGCACGAGCTCGTCCGGTGGTGCGACGAGCACGCCGGCGGCGTCGAAGACGGCGCGCATCGGCTCGTTCGACCGTCCGATCATCTTCGCGTTCACGCCATCGCAGGACGTCGCGCGGATCACGGCGAGCGGTAAGGCCATCGCCTCGGCGCTCGCGACGGCCACCGGCTTGGCCTGGAAGGTGACGGTCCCGACGAGCTACGCAGCGGAGATCGAGTCCGTCTGCGCGGGCCAGACCGACATCGCGGCGATCGCGCCGCTCCAGATGACGCTGTTGCTCGACAAGAGCTGCGGCACGCCGATCCTGGCCTCGCTCCGCAAGGACGACACGGGTCAGCTCGCGACCACGTACAAGTCGCAGATCCTCGTCCGCGCGGACAGCGGGATCACCGACCTGAACGGCCTCAAGGGCAAGAAGTTCGCGTTCGTCGACCCGATCTCGGCCTCCGGCTACCTCTTCCCGACGTTGCTCGTGAAGAACAAGACCGGCCAGGACCCGAAGGCGTTCTTCAGCTCGACCATCTTCGCGGGAAGCCACGACAAGTCCGTGCTCGCCGTGTACAGCGGGCAGGTCGACGGCGCGGCGTCGTTCATCGACGCCCGCACCGACGCCGGTATGCCGGCTGACGTGATCGCCAAGACCAAGGTCATCGATACCGCCGGACCGATCCCGAACGACGGCGTCGCCGTCGCGAAGGGCTTCCCTGCAGCCCTGCAGGCACAGATCACGAAGGCGCTCATCGACTACTGCGTCACCGACGCGGGTAAGGTCCAGTGCAAGGCGCTGTTCGGCTGGGACGGTCTCAAGGAGGTCACCGCCGACTTCTACAACCCGGTCCGCGACGCGGCGAAGCTCGCCGGCATCGACGTCGCGGCCGAGGCCGCGAAGACCCCGAACCCGCCGCCGCCGACAGCGAGCCCGACGAAGGCCCCCTAGCCTCGTCTTCGATCGACACGCGACACGCCCGCCGGTGCAGACCGGCGGGCGTGTTCATTTAGAGTCGCCGCGGTGCCGCCCATCGTCTCGATCAAGGATCTCGTGAAGACGTATTCGACCGGGACGCGCGCGCTCGACGGCATCACGCTCGACATCCAACACGGGGAGTTCGTCGTCCTCATCGGGCTCTCGGGCTCCGGCAAATCGACGCTGCTCCGGACGATCAACCGGCTCGTCGATGCGACCTCCGGCACCGTGACCTTCGAGGGCGCGGACGTGACCAGGGCGCGTGGCGCCGAGCTCCGCCGCATCCGCCGCCGCATCGGGATGATCTTCCAGCAGTTCAATCTCGTGAAGCGCAGCTCAGTGTTCTCGAACGTGATCGCCGGACGGCTGGGCTACCGGAGCGCGTGGCGCACGATCGCATCGCGCCCAAGTCGCGAGGACGTCGCGCTCGCGTTCGACAATCTTGGCCGCGTCGGGATCCGCGAGAAGGCGTTCGGCCGCGCGGATGCGCTCTCGGGCGGGCAGCAGCAGCGTGTCGGCATCGCCAGGGCGCTCATGCAGAAGCCCGAGCTCATGCTCGCGGACGAGCCGGTCGCGAGCCTGGACCCGGCGACCAGCCACTCGGTCATGAAGTACCTCGAGGAGATCAATAAGAAGGACGGCATCACCGTCATCTGCTCGCTGCACTTCCTCTCGCTCGCGCGACGCTACGGCACGCGCGTGATCGCCCTGAAGGACGGGAAGGTCGCGTTCGACGGCAAGCCGGCGGATATCGACGAGGTCCGATTCAGGGAGAGCCGCCGAGCCGGTCGCCGGCACGGATGCGCTCGACGCTCCCGCGCTCGATCTCCGGATCCCACCGGACCGCTGATGGCCGACTACTTCACGTCACGTGGCCTCCCGGTCCCGCCAGAGCTGCGGCGGACGCTGTTCACCGAGTGGCGACGGACATTCGCCATCGTGATCGCCATCGCGGTCTTCTACATCAGCTTCAAGGTCACCGACATCGACACGAGCCGCGCGAATCTCCCGTACGCGCTCAACGTCGTCGGCCAGCTCCTGCACTTCGACTTCCTACCGCCGCACGACCTCTCGACCTCCGTGCTGTTCCCACAGAACGAGTTCGAGACGTTCTGGGATGGCGCCGTCGGTCTGATGATCGTGACCATCTTCCTCGGGATCCTGGGGACGGCCTTCGGGATGATCATCGCGATCCCGCTGTCGTTCCTCGGCGCGCGCAACATCATGGCCGGCCATCCGGTCACGAATGCCATCTACGTCGCCATCCGGCTCCTGTTCACGATCATCCGGTCGATCGACGTCCTCATCGTGGTCATCGTCGGCGCGATCATCTTCGGTCTCGGGAACGCCGCCGGCGTCTTCGGCATCGCGTTCCACAACATCGGCGTCATGGGCAAGCTCTACTCGGAGGCGATCGAGGGCATCGACGCGGGACCGGTCGAAGCGATCACGGCCACGGGGGCGAATCGCTTCCAGGTCATCTGGAGCGCCGTGCTGCCGCAGCTGTTCAACCCCTTCGTCAGCTTCAGCATCTACCGGCTCGACACGAACGTCCGGCTCGCGCAGGTCATCGGCTTCGTCGGCGGCGGTGGCATCGGCCAGCCGCTCTTCGCGAACATCCAGCTGCTCCGGTATCCGCAGGCCGGCACGTTCATCCTGCTGGTCGTGGTCACGGTCGCGGCGATGGACTTCGCCTCCGGCATCATCCGCAAGCGGCTCGCCTAGAGCCCTAGCGACCCCAGCTCGGACGGTTCGCGCCGTCCACGCCCTCGCCGTTCGTGATCCGCTGCATGCCCTTCGGGGCCGTGCCGGTGGTGAGCGCGTTGCCGAGATCCATCACCCAGAGATCGATCGTGAAGTTCACGCTCCGCAAGAACGCGAGCTGCGAGGCGTCGGGCGAGAACGCGGGGTTCCAGCTCTGGCCGTCGCTCGTGAGCGCAAGGTCGCGCGACGTCGCGAGCTCGAACACGTGGATGTCGTTCTTCCCGTCGTGGCGCAGCGTGTACGCGATCCACTTGCCGTCCGGCGAGAACGTCGCGCGGTAGGGCTCGCCGTCCGGGAGCTTCGGAGCTCGGGCGCGCCGCTGTCGTACGCGGTCACGACGATCGTCTTCCCGTCCGGCGACCAGGCGGGATCCGCCCAGTCGGCGCCGTTCGACAGGATGGTGACCTTCTTCGTCGCGAGGTCGAGGAGGATCAGATCCGCTGAGCCGTCGGGATCGGCCTCGATGGCCGCGAGCCGCTTCCCGTCCGGCGAGACCGCCGGCGAGACGTACCACTTGACCTGATGGAACCCGTTCGCGCTCTTGACCAGACCGTTGAGGAGCACCTCTTCAGCGCCGCCGCGGCTCGGCTTGCGGAGGATGTTGCTGAACCCGAGCCGCGCGTTCACGACCTGTCCGTCGACCGCGCTCTTCCCGTCGATCTCCTCGATCCGGGTGAAGTAGAGCGTGGCACCGTCGGCGCTGAGCGCCGGCGTCTCGGACCGGCCCTCCTCGGTGCGTGAGGCGTACTTCCCCCCGACGAGCACGAAGACGTCGCCGCGCAGGACGAACGCGATCGTCCCGCTCACGGTCGGCGCCGACACCTGACCCGTCGGCCGAGGCGGCGTGGGAGTCACCGCGGTCCCGGGGAGCAGGAGCGGCGAGACGCGCTGCCCGACCACGATGTAGCCGACGAGCAGGAGCACGGCGAGGGCGCCGAAGATCAGGTCGCGGAGGCGCACACCCGCTCCAACTCGACGGCGACGCGCTCGACGCCGGACATCAGCTCGGGACCGTTCACGAGCTCGAGGTAGCCCTCCGCCGGTGGCTCGAACGGACGGTCGCGCATCCGCTCATAGACCCGCTCGTCGGCGTCCGAGTGATCGTCCGCCGCGCGCGCCGATCGCCGCTCGGCGAGGCGGGCCCGGATCTCGCTCTCGTCGGCCGTGACCCGTACGAAGACGATCGGCGCACCGTGCCGGCGCGCCGCGCCGACGCTCGCGGAGCGATAGCGCTCGAGGAGATTCGTCGCGTCGACGATCACGCGGTGGCCTTCGGCGAGCAGGCCGTCGACGAGCGCGTCGACGCAGGCGAAGAGCGTCGCGTTCTCGTCCAACGAATAGGAGGCGGCGATGAACAACCGGCTTCGGAGCTGATCGCTCGCCACCTGCGCCGCGCCCAGGCGCGCGGCCAGGAGGCGCGCGCAATGCGACTTACCGACGCCCGGGTAACCCATGAGGACGACGAGCGCTCGCGCACCAGCGGGGACAGCGGGGGCTCCGATCTCGTCGCGCAGCTGCGCGACCAGCACGTCGACGTGGTCCGCGTACGCGCGCGTCAGCGCCTTCGTCGCGCCGGACGAGCGCCTCATGCCGCGAATCCGCGGGCGCGGAGCGCCGCCCGCGCGATGCCTGCCTCGTCCCACGGTCGCTTCTCTTCTCCGACGATGATCGAGCCCTCGTGGCCCTTTCCGGCGAGGAGCACCGTGTCGCCCTCGGCCGCGGCGGCGATGGCCGCGTTGATCGCCTCGGTCCGGTCGTCGATGACCTGATAGTCGCGGTCGCGCCGCTTCCCCGCTTCGAGTGCTCCGGCCTCGATCTCAGCGAGGATCGCCGCCGGGTCCTCCAGCCGAGGGTCCTCTTGCGTGATGACGAAGTGGTCCGCGTACCGCGCCGCCGCCGCCGCGAGCTTCGGACGCTTCGTGCGATCGCGCTCGCCCGCGCTCCCGAACACCGCGATGAGCCGGCCGGCCGTGAGCGGCCGGAGCAGCGCGAGGACCTTCTCGAGCGACTCCGGCGTGTGCGCGTAATCGACGATGACGCTGAACGGCTGGCCGGCGTCGATCCGGTCCATCCGGCCGCGCACCGGCGTCGCGCGCGCGAGCGCGTCGCGCACCTGCGCGAGCGTGACCCCGGCCGCGAGGCCGGCCCCCGCGGCGGCGAGAGCGTTCTGGACGTTGAACCGTCCGACGAGCGGGAGACGGAGGTCGACGCTCTCGCCGAAGGCGGCGATCTTCACGCGCGAGCCGTTCGCGTCCTCGGCGAGGACGGTGGCCTGGACGTCCGCGAGTGCGTCGATGCCATAGGTGATGACGCGGGCGCCGGCGGCGCGATCGGCAAGGTACCGCCAGTGCGGGTCATCGGCGTTGAGCACCGCCGTCTTCGCCACGCCCTTGTCGTGTCCCGCCGGCAACATCTCGAACAAGATCCCCTTCGCCTCGAGGTACGCCTGGAGCGTTCCGTGGAAGTCGAGGTGCTCGGGCGTCAGGTTCGTGAAGACCGCGATGTCGACATCGACGCCGCGGATCTTGCGGAGCGCGAGCGCGTGCGAGGTCGCCTCGAGCACGCCCCACGTGCCGCCCGCGACGAGCAGCTCGGCGCAGAACTGCTGCAGGTCGACCGCTTCCTGGGTGCTCTGGCGGGTGTCGTTCTCCCACAGGTGATCGGTCAGCTTGAAGTCGACCGTCGTCGCGTAGCCGGTGCGGTGTCCGGCCGCCTCCAGGACATCGGACACGAGGTGCACGGTCGTGGTCTTGCCGTCGGTGCCGGTCACGCCGACGACCTTCAGCTTCGAGGTCGGATGGTCGAAGAACTCGACCGCGAGGTCCGCGAGCGCGGCCCGCACATCCGGGACGACCGCGACCGGCAGCTTCGAACGGACCTTCTTCTCCGCGACGACCGCGACCGCGCCGTTCTTCGCCGCGTCGGGGACGAAGTCCGTCCCATCGCGATGGAAACCGGGGACGGCGACGAACAGCGATCCCTCCTTCACTGCGCGCGAGTCGTACGCGATCGCGCGCACGACGAGATCGGCCGCGCCCGCGGGCACGGGGATCTTCGCCTGGGTGAGGAGCGCGCCGAGCTTCACTCGCGCCGCCGCCGGCCGGCGAGCTGGAGGACGCGCGTGTACGCCGGCTCCGCGATCCGGAATGCCGCATAGGCGAGCGGGCGCGGGACCGCGTCGTGGGCGCCCACCCAGCGCACGACGGAGCCGCCGAATCCCTTCTTGAACAGATACGGGCCGTGCATCGGATCCTTCGCGTCGTTCGGATCGGCCGGGATGCCTCCGAAGTCGAAGGTCTGCGCGCCCCGGGCGCGCGCCTCGCTGAGGCAGCGCCAGAGGAGACCGTATGCCGCATAGACCTTGCGGCCCGCGTCGTTCGTCGCGCCGTACTGGTAGACCTCGCGCTCGCCGCAGTGCCAGGTCATCGCGCCGGCGACCGGCGCGCCCGCGTGCTCCGCGAGCCAGAGCGTGGCGAGCTCCGCGTCGATGAGCGCGCGCCAGGTGGCTCGGTAGTACGCCTCGGTCCTGGTGATGAAGCCCGCGCGCCGGCCGGTGAGCGCGTAGAGGTCGTAGAAGGTCGCGAGGTCATCGTCGCTCGTGCCCTGGTAGACGTGCACGCCACGCTTCTCGGGCTGCCGGATGCTCCACCGGGTGTCTTTGTCGAGGCCCGCGAGGAGATCGTCCTCGGTCCGGTCCAGACGAAGGACCAGCGTGGAGATCACGGGCTGGATATCCGGACCGCGCTTGAACCCGGCGGCGGAGAGCGCGGCGCCCGCCTCCTCCGCGGTCCGCTCCGGATCGACCTTCAGCACGATCGCGCCGGTGGTCCGCTTCGCGTGCGCCGCGAGCGCCTGGAGCGCGGCTGGCAGCTGCGATGCCGACGCCACCGGACCGCGGGGGCAGTAGCCGAAGCGCATGCCCCCGGGCAGCGGCCGCCAGAGCACGAGCGCCGGCGCTCCCGCGGGACGAAGGAATTCGGCGCACCAGCCCTGGGCCTCGCGGAGCGCGGCCCAGGTACTCGACTGCATCACGTGGCCGCCCTGGCCGCGGGCGGCGCCATCGTCCCATCCGGCCGGCGCGTCGGTCATCGCGCGGACGCGGCGAGCCGGCGGCGTCCGGCGACCCGCCAGAGCGGGTAGAGCGGAGCGACGACCGGCCGGTCGTATGCGCCGATCCAGGTCGCGACCTCGCCGCCGAAGCCGAGCTTGAAGTTCTCGATCCCGGCGAGCTCGTCGCCCTCGTGCTCTGACAGGCCCCACATGTCGTACCGCGCCGCTCCCCGCTGCTTCATGCCCAGCAGCGAACGCCATTTGAGCAGATAGAAGGGACGCGACTCGCCGTGCGCGCCGGACCAGCCGCCATAGAGCTCCCACGCGCGATCGCCGATCCGCACGGCAAGGAGCGCCCCGTCGTCCTCCGTGCCGACGCGCGAGATCGTGAGGTGCGCCGCGTCGCCGAACGCGGCGAGGATCGTCTGGAAGTACGCGCGGTCGTGCACCGCGAATCGGTCGCGCGCCGCGACCTTCGTCAGCACCGCGAGGAACCGATCGACGTCCCGGGTCTCCTCGGTGATCACGCCCTCACGCTCGGCCTTGTGGATGTACTGACGGGTCTTCTTGCGCATCGCCGCGAGCAGGTCTTCGGCCTGGTGGGTCAGATCGACGAGGAGGGTGCGTCGCGGCTGCACGAATACGCCTGCCGGTCGGGCGCCGGAGCGCGCGAGCGCTGCTTCGAGCTCGGGGCTCGGTGGCTGCTCGGGATCGACCAGCAGTCCGGCACACCGGTCACCGGAGAGCGCGGCCGCGAGCGCGCTCACCGCGGCAGGCAGATCCGCGGCGTCGACGAGCGGCCCGCGCGGTGCGTACGCGAATGTGACGCCGAGCGGGCCTCGCTTCAGGAGCACCTGGCAGAGTCCCACACTTCGGTCTCCATCCGTCAATCGGAACCTTCGCGGTTCCCACCCGCTCGTACGCTTCACCGCGGCCCAGCCGGCGGTCTGAAGGAGATGGCCACGTCCGGTCGCGCGCACGAGCTCGTCCCACGCGGTCCCATCGTCGATGGGGACCGCGGTCGCGCGCAGGGTCAGGCCGATTCAGCCGCGCCCGCGGGCACGGCCGGTTCCTCCGTCTTCCCCGGCAGCTCGCGCGCCGTGAAGGTGCATTCGGGGTAGCGCTCGCAGCCGTAGAAGATGGAGCGGCCGCGGCCTCGACGGCGCACGAGCTCGCCCTGCGCGCAGAGCGGGCAGACCACGCCGGTCTTCACCACGGTCTTCTTGATGTACTTGCAGTCCGGGTACCCGCTGCACCCGATGAACGGCCCGAACCGGCCGCGTTTCTTCGCGAGCGGCTTGCCGCAGTCCGGGCAGATCTCGCCTTCGAGGATCTCAGGCCCCTGCTCCTCGCCCTCGAGCGGCGCGGAGTAGTCGCAGCCACCGGGCGGCGTCGGCTGGCCCTTCTTCCCCTTCACGAAGCCGGTGCACGAGTAGAAGCGTCCGTAGCGGCCGAGCTTGATGATCACGGGCCGTCCGCATTTCGGGCAGATCTTGTCGGTCGCCTCCTCGGTGACGTCCGACTTCTTCACCGAGGCCGTCTTTTCCTTGACGAGCTTCTCGAACGGGACGAAGAAGTCACGGACGACCGGCGCCCACTCGACCTCGCCCGCGGCCACGCGGTCCAGGTCGAGCTCCATCCGCGCCGTGAAACCGAGGTCGACGATGTCCGGGAAGTGCTCGACCAGGAAGTCGACCACCGTGAAGCCGACGTCCTCGGGGACGAGCGCGCGTGCCTCGCGGCGCACGTAGTGGCGGTCGATGAGGGTCGAGATCGTCGGCGCGTACGTCGACGGCCGGCCGATGCCGTGCTCCTCGAGCGTCTTCACGAGCGACGCCTCGTTGAACCGCGCGGGCGGCTGGGTGAAGTGCTGTGCCGCATCGAGCCCGAGCAGCTTCAGCTCCTCGCCCTCGACGACGTCCGGCAGCGGCGCCACTTCCTTCTCCGGCTCGTCCGTGCCCTCCTGGTATGCGCGGAGGAACCCGTCGAACGTCACCCGGCGCCCGTTCGCGCGCAGGGTGTAGCCGTCCGCGTTCACGTCGAGTCGCGTGTTCTCGAACTTCGCCGGCGCCATCTGCGACGCGAGCGTCCGCTGCCAGATGAGCGTGTAGAGGCGCAGCTGGTCCTTGTTGAGGAAGCGCTTGATCCGGTCAGGCGTGCGCGAGAGGTCCGTCGGACGGATCGCCTCGTGCGCCTCCTGCGCGCCCTTGCTCCGGGTCTTGAAGTGGCGAGGATGCTCGAGCGCGTAGGCCGCGCCGAACTCCTTCGTGATGACGTCCTTCGACTGCTTGAGCGCGCTCTCGGCGACGTGGAGCGAGTCGGTGCGCATATAGGTGATGAGACCGATCGGCGTGTCCGGCCCGAGCGAGACCCCTTCGTAGAGCTGCTGGGCCAGGACCATGGTCCGCTTCACCGAGTAGCCGAGCTTCCGCGACGCATCCTGCTGCAGCGTGGAGGTCGTGTACGGTCCGCCGGCGCTCCGCGACGATTCGCGCTTCTCGATCGACGCGACCTTGTAGACGGCGTCGGCAAGCGCGGCGCGGTGCTTCTCCGCGGCGGCAGCGTCGCCGATGACGACCTTGTGGCCCTTGTGGAGGATGACCTCGGCGCTGAACGACTCGCCCGCGTGATTCGCGAGGAGCGCGTCGATGGACCAGTACTCGACGGGCTTGAATTTCTGGATCTCACGCTCGCGGTCGACGATGAGGCGGAGCGCGACGGACTGGACCCGGCCGGCCGAGAGGCCGTAGCGGATCTTCTTCCAAAGGAGCGGTGACATCGTGTAGCCGACGAGCCGGTCGACGACGCGACGGGCCTGTTGCGCGTTCACGAGGTCCTGGTCGATCTGGCGCGGCTTGCGGAACGCCTCGGCGATGGCGTCGGGCGTGATCTCGTGGAACGTCACCCGGCGCAGCTTCGACGCCGGGACGTTGATGATCTGCGCGACGTGCCAGGCGATCGCCTCGCCCTCACGGTCGAGGTCGCTTGCCAGCCAGACGCGGTCGGCGAGCTTCGCCTCCTTCTTGAGCAGGCGCGCGTGCTTCTCCGAGTCCGGCGGGATCACGTATTCGGGCGCGAAGGTCTTGGGGTCGATCCCGATCTTCGACTTCGGGAGATCCCGGATGTGCCCGAACGAGGCCTCGACCGTGTAGCCCGCGCCGAGCATCCGGCCGAGCGTCTTCGCCTTCGTCGGGCTCTCGACGATGACCAGATCCCCGCCTTTGCGCCGGGTTTCGGGCTCGGTCGCCAGGGCAGCCGGGGTCACGGCGTGCGCCTTCGGCGCCGCCTTCGCACGTTTGACTGGACGCTTGGCTGCTTGCTTCGCGACTGCCACATTCACCTCGGTCAGAGAAAAAGGCGCCCTTCCAGGCGCCTCCCCGCGTTCCACGGTACCAGCGGCGGCAACCTGGGCCGCCGCTATGTCCCTAACTAGAGCAGATGTTCCTTTTCTTCCCGTGCCAGCCGATCGACCACCACCTTCACTTCTTCGGCCCGGTCTTTCGCGGCGATCAGGAGGACATCGTCGGTCTCGACCACGATGAGGTCGTTCACCCCGATCGTGACCACGGTCTTCGAGGGGGCGTAGATGTAGTTCCCCGAGCTGTCGACGGCCACGTCGTCGGCGGTCCCACGCGCCGCCGAGCCCGCGATGTCCGCGAGGCGGCTCCAGTTCCCCACGTCATGCCAGCCGATGTCCGCGGGCACGACGGCCACGTTCTTCGCCCGCTCCGCGATCCCGTAGTCGATCGTCGTGCGGTCCGTCTCTTCCCACACCTCGGCGAGCACGCCCTCGTAGCGCGGTGAGCCCATCGACTCCGCGAGCGCGTCCAACGCCTGCGCCGTCTTGGGCAGATGCTCGCGGTACGACTCGAGGATCTTGTCGACGCGCCACACGAACATCCCGGCATTCCAGTAGTGACCGCCCGCGGCGACCATCTTCTCGGCGGCGTCGGGCTTCGGCTTCTCGATGAACCGCTTCACCTTGAGCACGGGCAGGGGCGCCTTGATCTCGAGCGGCTCACCCGCCTCGATGTAGCCGAACCCCGTGTCGGCGCGCTGCGGCGCGATGCCGAGGGTGACGAGCCAGCCGGCCTCGGCGGCCGCGGTGGCGGCGACGAGCACGTTGCGGAACGCGCCCTGTTTCTCGACGACGTGATCGGACGGGAGCACCGCCACGACCGCGTCGGGATCAAAGGCATGGAGCGCGGCCATCGCGAGACCGATCGCCGCGGCGTTGCCCCGCGGGTACGGCTCGATGACGAGGTGGTCGGCCCGGAGCTCGGGCAGCTGCTCGTGGATCAGCGCGCGATGCTCGGGCGGCGCGACGATGAAGATGCGCTCGTCAGGGATGATCTCCGTAAGCCGAGCGACGGTCTCCTGCAGGAGCGTCCGTTCACCGACGAGATCGAGGAACTGTTTGGGCTTCCGCTTCCGCGAGCGCGGCCAGAGACGCGTTCCCGAGCCGCCCGAGAGGATGAGGGCGTAGAGCCGGGGCACCCGCTACCGGCCGAAGTAGTCGAGCTTCATCGCATGGCGCGCCTCGCGGAGGGTCTCCGCCGCCTCGCGCCGCGCGCGCTCGCTGCCCGCGACGAGGATCTCATCGACGAGGCCCGGCTTGGCCGCGATCACGGCCCGGCGCTCGCGGATCGGCGCGAGGAACGCTTCGAGCGCGGCAACGAGACGGCGCTTCACCTCCACGTCACCGACCGTCCCGGCGCGATAGCGGGCCTTCAGCTCGTCGACCGCCGCCTTGTCCGGATCGAAGCTGTCGAGGTACACGAAGACCGGGTTCCCTTCCACGGTGCCGGGGTCGGTCGCCCGGATGCGCTTCGGGTCGGTGTACATGCTCATGACCTTGCGCTCGACGGTCTTGGGGTCGTCGCGCAGGTAGATCGCGTTGTCGAGGCTCTTCCCCATCTTCTCGCGGCCGTCGATGCCGGGCAGCAGGCCCACGTCGGGGATCAACGACTTCGGCTCGGGGAAGATCGGCGCGAAGAGCTCGTTGAACCGCCGTGCGATCTCGCGCGTCAGCTCCACGTGCGACTCCTGGTCCTTGCCGACGGGGACGAGCTCGCCCTTCACCACGAGGATGTCGGCCGCCTGGAGCACGGGGTAGCCGAGGAGCCCGTACGTCGGCTGGGCGAGACCGTGGTCGCGCAGCTGGTCCTTCAGCGTCGGGATGCGCTGGACCCGAGGCACCGTGACGAGCATCGAGAAGTACAGGTGGAGCTCGGGGATCTGCGGAACGAGCGACTGGAGGAAGTACGTGACCTTCTCCGGGTCGACGCCGACCGCGAGGTTGTCGATGACGTCGTCCCGGATGTTCTGTTCGATCTCCGCCAAGCCTTCGAGCTTCGTCGTGAGCATGTGATGGTCGGCGACGAGCAGGAACGTCTCGTATTCGTCCTGCAGGCGCGCCCGGTTCGCGAGCGTGCCGATGTA
>WNFM01132256.1_pt1 | contig 23877 bp, 27 predicted proteins | sample 5400271 | NCBI WGS metagenome assembly WNFM01 (sample SAMN13153352, study PRJNA577476) | soil metagenome | isolation source: 60 cm saprolite on Douglas fir-dominated hillslope | place: USA:California | collected 2013-09-17 | reverse complement strand
GCTGGCGCCGGACATCGTGCCGGTTGCGGAAAAGCTCGGCCTGATTCGGTTGGTTGATCACCGCGTGCTCGAGCTGGTGGTGGCCGAACTCGCCGCCTCGCCGAACGTGCAGCTCTCGCTGAACATCTCGCCCGATACCACGATGGATCCGGATTGGTGGGCTTCGATCGAATCGCTGATGAGCGCGCACCCCGGCGTCGCCGAACGGCTGATCGTCGAGATCACCGAAACCGTGGCGATCCAGGACATCGGCGATTTGCGCGGCTTCGTCATGCGGCTGAAGAATCTTGGCAGCCGGATCGCGATCGACGATTTCGGCGCCGGCTACACCTCGTTCCGGAACTTGCGCAAGCTTGGCGTCGACATTGTAAAAATCGACGGCGCCTTCGTCCAGAACATCGCGCGCTCGGCCGATGACCGCGCCTTCGTGCAGACGCTGATCGATCTGGCGCGGCGACTGCAGATTAAGACGGTTGCGGAATGGGTGCAGGACGAGGAAGCCGCCATCATGCTGCGCGACTGGGGCTGCGACTTTATTCAGGGCCGGCTGATCGGGCTCGCGTCGTCGGAGCGGCCGTGGGGTGCGGGCAGCGAGACGGCGTTGCCGGCGGCGAGCTAGAAATAATTTTCGCGTTGAAAATATCTCTAACCGTCGTCCCTGCGAAAGCAGGGACCCATACGCTGTGCTGTCGCGATTTAGCGCTGGGGTTAGACGGCTTTGTTACAACGAACGCCGGTGGTTATGGGTCCCTGCTTTCGCAGGGACGACGAATGATGGTTTCTTGCAGGGACCACGAAAAGGAAATCACTCTTCCTTCTTCGGCTCTTTCGACATCCGCTCGAGACGTTCCTGCATCTCTTTCATCTGACGGCGAAGGTCGTCGATGTTGTCTTCTTCGGGCGCCGGCTCCGGTACTTTTTCCGGCTCGATGGTCACCGCGGTTCCGGTGCGCGGCGGCACGAACGGCTTGAACATCGAGAACGTCTGCTGGAACAATTCCATGTTGCGGCGAACATGTTCTTCGAGCGGCGCGAACGGCGTGCCCGAGAACGTGTTGGTCAACTGCTTGCGGAATTTTTCCTGCTCGCGGGTCAGCGTGTCGATCGATTGCTCGAGATATTTCGGCACCACCATCTGCATGCTGTCGCCGTAGAAGCGGATCAACTGCCTGAGGAAAGTGGTCGGCAACAGATTCTGGCCAGCCTTGTTTTCCTGTTCGAAGATGATCTGCGCCAATACCGAACGCGTAATGTCGTCGCCGGTCTTGGCGTCATAGACGAGGAAGTCCTCGCCGTCCTTCACCATCGCTGCGAGATCCTCCAGCGTCACATAGGTGCTGGTACCGGTATTATAGAGCCGCCGGTTCGCATATTTTTTGATCGTAGTGGGTTGGTCTGATTTTGCCATTGGCTCACACGTGCACACCGAGGACAAGGAACCCGACGGCTCAGCCGAGGGGCTAACGAGCAACGCAACGCAACAAAGTAAGCATTTTCAATAAGGTTCCGCCACCGTTTTGTGCGGCACGGTTAATTCCAAAGCATAGGCACTGCTCAGGAAATTGCCAAGAACGTTATTTCAGATGCGCCGCGGCGAGTTTTCGGCCTTTGAACGATTGACATGCCTCAACGACGTTAACAGGATGCGGCGAGAGACAGGCCTGCCAATCCGGCGCCCGCCATCCAAGAGCTCAAGAACTTCAACCTCAGGAGATGTCCATGTCAGACGATGTCGTCATCGTCAGCGCCGCCCGCACCCCGGTCGGCAGTTTCAACGGCGCGTTCGCGACCATGCCGGCCCATGATCTCGGTGCCATCGCCATCAAGGCGGCGCTGGAGCGCGCCGGCGTCGAGCCCGGCCGCGTCTCCGAGGTCATCATGGGCCAGATCCTGACCGCGGCGCAGGGCCAGAACCCGGCTCGCCAGGCTTCGATCGCCGCCGGCATCCCGGTGGAAAGCCCGGCCTGGGGCGTCAATCAGCTTTGTGGTTCCGGCTTGCGCACGGTGGCGCTGGGCTACCAGGCGCTGCTCAACGGTGATTCCGAGATCGTGGTCGCCGGCGGCCAGGAGTCCATGAGTATGGCCCCGCACGCCCAGCACTTGCGCGGCGGCGTCAAGATGGGCAACTTCGAACTGGTCGATACCATGATCAAGGACGGCTTGTGGGACGCCTTCAACGGCTACCACATGGGCAACACCGCCGAGAACGTCGCCCGGCAATATCAGATCACCCGCGCCCAGCAGGACGAGTTTGCGGTCGCCTCGCAGAACAAGGCCGAGGCCGCCCAGAAGGCCGGCAAGTTCAAGGACGAGATCGTCCCGGTCACCATCAAGACCCGCAAGGGCGACATCATCGTCAGCGACGATGAATATCCGCGCCACGGCGCCACGCTGGACGCGATGGCCAAGCTCAAGCCGGCCTTCGAGAAGGACGGCACGGTCACCGCCGGCTCGGCGTCGGGCATCAATGACGGCGCGGCTGCGGTGGTGCTCATGACCGCCAAGCAGGCGGCCAAGGAAGGCAAGAAGGTGCTGGCCCGCATCGTGTCGTGGGGCCAGGCCGGCGTCGATCCCAAGATCATGGGCACCGGCCCGATCCCGGCCTCACGCGCGGCGCTGAAGAAGGCCGGCTGGAGCATCGGCGACCTCGATTTGATCGAGGCCAATGAAGCGTTCGCGGCGCAGGCCTGCGCCGTCAACAAGGACCTCGGCTGGGATACTTCCAGGGTCAACGTCAATGGCGGCGCGATTGCGATCGGCCACCCGGTCGGCGCCTCCGGCGCGCGGGTGCTGGTGACCTTGCTGCACGAAATGCAGAAGCGCGATGCCAAGAAGGGCCTCGCCACGCTGTGCATCGGCGGCGGCATGGGAATTGCGATGTGCATTGCACGCGACTAATCGTGCGGCGTTATCTGATGAAAAGATCATCTCGCAACGCGAGAGTTTATCGCTAAAAAAAGAAGCGCCCGGCTATGCCGGGCGTTTTGTTCTTGATGTTGGTCAAACGGCCCGCTTTATTCGAAGCTACATAAAAAGCGCAAAAGCCTAAGGGAGGGATTCGACATGGCACGTGTTGCGTTGGTGACGGGGGGAACGCGGGGCATTGGCGGCGCGATCAGCAAAGCGCTGAAGGGTGCCGGCTACAAGGTCGCGGCGAGCTATGCGGGTAACGACGCGGCGGCGGAAAAATTCAGGGCCGAGACCGGTATCCCCGTCTACAAATGGGACGTCAGTTCGTTCGACGCCTGCGCCGCCGGGGTCAAGCAGGTCGAGGCCGATCTCGGCCCGGTCGACGTGCTGGTCAATAATGCCGGCATCACCAAGGATACCGCGTTCCACAAGATGACGCTGGAACAGTGGAACGCCGTCATCAACACTAATCTCGGCTCGCTGTTCAACATGACGCGACAGGTGATCGAGGGCATGCGGGGGCGCAAATTCGGCCGCGTCATCAACATTTCCTCGATCAACGGCCAGAAGGGCCAGTTCGGACAAGTCAATTATTCGGCCGCCAAGGCCGGCGACATCGGCTTCACCAAGGCCTTGGCGCTGGAAAATGCCAAGGGCGGCATCACTGTGAATGTGATCTGCCCCGGCTATATCAACACCGAGATGGTGCAGGCGGTGCCGAAGGATGTGCTGGAGAAAAGCATCCTGCCGCTGATCCCGGCCAATCGCCTCGGCGAACCGGAAGAGATCGCGCGCGCCGTGGTGTTCCTCGCCGCCGACGACGCCGGTTTTATTACGGGATCGACGCTGACGGTGAATGGCGGCCAGTATCAGGTGTGATGGTTGCTATTCGTCATTGCGAAGAGCACTTGCGACGAAGCAATCCAGCTTTCGTGATGTAAGACAGCTGGATTGCTTCCGCCTTCGCTCATAGAGCTACGGCGGACAAGTCGCTTCGCTCGCAATGACGGTTCCATGACCCCCCGCACCGCAACCCTGATCGGACTGACGGCGACCCTGATGTGGTCGCTGCTCTCAGTGCTTACGGTGGCGACCGGCAAGATTCCCGCGTTCCAATTGGCGTCGATGACGTTTGCGATCGGCGCGCTGACGGGATTGTTGACATGGATCGGGCGGCCGGCGGCTTTCGCCGCGCTGCGGCAGCCGCCGATCGCCTGGATCGTCGGGGTCGGCGGCCTGTTCGGATATCACGCGCTGTTTTTTCTGGCGCTGCGCTTCGCGCCGCCTGCGGAAGCCGGCCTGTTGAATTATCTATGGCCGCTCTTGATCGTGCTGTTTTCGTCGCTGTTGCCCGGCGAACGGCTCAAGCCGCACCATATCGTCGGTGCGCTGTTGGGGCTCGCCGGCACGGTGCTGCTGCTGGCGGGCAACATCGGCGGCGGTTTCGCGCCGGGTCAGGTGCCCGGATTGATCGCGGCGTTTGTCGCAGCCTTCGTGTGGGCGACCTATTCGGTGATGTCGCGCAAGCTCAAATCCGTTCCGACCGATGCGGTGGCGGGCTTTTGTCTGGCGACTTCCTTGCTCGCGGCCCTGGTGCATGGGGCGATCGAGACCACGGTGTGGCCTGAGACGCTCCTGCAATCGCTTGCAATCATCGCCCTCGGCGTCGGCCCGGTGGGCGCCGCGTTCTATGCCTGGGATATCGGAATGAAGCGTGGCGATATCCGCGTGCTGGGCGCCGCATCCTACGCGACGCCGTTGCTCTCCACCGCGTTTTTGATTCTGGCGGGTTTTGCGAAAGCCAGCGCGAATATCGCAATCGCGGCGGTGCTAATTGCCGGCGGCGGCTTGATTGCCGCGAAGGATATGATTGCGAAGAAGACTCCGTAGGATGGGTTGAGCTCTTGCGATACCCATCAGACGCATCGGGAAAGATGATGGGTTTCGCAAGGGCTCAACCCATCCTACGAATCGCTCGCCGGCTCCCACCCCTTCGGCGCCAATTCAAACGCCGCAAAATCAAAACCGGGCGCCACGGTGCAGCCAACCAGCGTCCAGTCGCCGGTAGACTCGGCGGCCTGCCACGCATGCGCGGGCACGATTGCCTGCGGCGCTTCGCCTGCGGCCAAATCTGCGCCGAGCTTGATCGCGCGCTTGCCGTTGTCATCGGCGATCTGCAATATCAACGCGCTTCCCGCGTAACAATGCCAGACCTCGACCGTATCGATGCGGTGCCAGTGCGAGCGCTCGCCGCGCGCCAGCAGAAAATAGATCGCGGTGGAGAAGGCGCGGCCCTGGGCGTCCGTGCGCTGATCGCGAAACGTCTCGCGATAATGCCCGCCCTCGGGATGCGGCTGCAATTGAAGCCGCGCGATGATGTCGGCGGCGGAGGGTGGCAAAACCATCAGGATTTGTTCTTGCGTTCGCGGATCTCGCCGAACACCTCGGCGGCGCTCCGGCCCTTCATCCGCACGCCAGCGGCAACCGACGGTTCGTCGGCGCGCAGGAACACGTTGGCTTTTTTCTCCTCGCCAAGCAGTGTCGGAATGGTCGGCTTGTTCTCGCTGCGCAGCCGCGTCACTTCTTCCGCGCGCGCTTTCAGCGCCGGATTATCCGGCTCGATCGTGAGCGCGAATTTGACGTTGGCCGCGGTATATTCATGGCCGCAATAGAGCTTGAAATCATCCGGCAGCGCCCGCAGCTTCAGAAGCGAATCCCACATCATCGGATAATTGCCTTCGAACACCCGCCCGCAGCCGATCGAGAACAGCGTGTCGGCGGCGAACAGCGCCTTGTCATTGTCGAACACGTAAGAGATATGGTCGAGCGTATGGCCCGGGGTTTCGAGGACCCGCGCCAGCAGGCCGCCCATCTTGACGACGTCGCCCTGGCCGACGCGCAGATCGACATTGGCGATCTGCGCGGTCTTGTCGTGCGGCGCGACCACGCGGCAGTTGTACTTCTGCTTCAATTCACTGACGCCGCCGACATGGTCGTGATGGTGATGGGTGATGAGAATATCGGTCAGCGTCCAGCCCTCGCGCTCCAGCGCCTTGAGGATCGGACCCGCTTCCGGCGCGTCGATCGAGGCGGTCGCGTTGGTCGCGGGGTCATGAATCAGATAGCCGAAATTATCGGAAAGGCAGGGGAACAGGCGAATTTCGGCAGCCATGGTATCTCCGTGGATCTAGTGTGGCCGAGAAGGTGAGTACGGCCCCATATAGGGATGAAATATGGCGTTAACGCTTCGACGGCAATGCGATATTCAGGGCGCATGGAAGCCCGGCAGCATGTTAGATTGAATCCATGACCATCGATGTCATCGATCTGCGCGACTTTTACTCGCGGCGCCTGGGCATCGTGGCGCGCCGGCTGATCAATCGCGGTATTCATGCGCGCTGGCCGAGCGCGGAGGGCCAGCGGGTGCTCGGCATCGGCTACCCGACCCCCTATCTCGGGCTGTTCCGCGAGGATAGCGAGCGCTGTATCGCCTTCATGCCGGCGGCGCAGGGCGTCCTGAAATGGCCGACGGCGCGGCCGACGCTGGCAACGCTGGTCGACGAATTCTCGCTGCCGCTGCCGGACGCCGCGGTCGACCGCATCCTGCTGGTCCATGCGCTGGAAATGTCCGACGATCCGGAAGGGTTGTTACGGGAGGTGTGGCGGGTGCTGGCGCCCTCCGGCCGCGTGATGGCAATTATCCCAAACCGGCGCGGGGTATGGACCCGCACCGACAACACGCCGTTCGGTCACGGCCGGCCCTATTCGCGCTCGCAGATCACGCAATTGCTGCGGCAGACCTGGTTCACGCCGACGGGGTGGGGCGAAGCACTGTTCATGCCGCCGGTCGCCGGCGGCTGGTTCCTGCGCTCGGCGATGGCGTGGGAGCGCGTCGGCGCGGCGCTGTCGCTGCCGTTTGCCGGCGTTCATATCGTGGAGGCCAGCAAGCAGGTCTATCGCGCGATCCCCGCCAAGCGCGAACGCACGCGGCTGATTCCTTCGCTGGAGCCGGTGCTGGTGCCGTCGTCACTGCAACGGCGGGACAAGATATAACCTTTCGTCATAACTTCTCGTCGTCCCGGCCTTGAGCCGGGACCCATAACCACCGTCGTTTATTGTTTACAGAAGCCGTTAGCCAGCGTGCCAAAAAGCAAGGCCGCGGCGTATGGGTCCCGGCTCAAGGCCGGGACGACATGTGGAGAGTGCGAAGTCCGCGCCTACTTACTCGTTCCCCGGATTGAAATCGTCGCCAGGCGTTGTTGCCGGTGCGGCCATGTTGTTGTCGGGGCGCGGGCCATGCGGCCGGCGGCGACGGCGCGGGAAACGTTCGCCGCTATTGCCGCCTTCGAAACCGCCCGGACCGCCATTGATCTGCGGCTGCGGTCCGGTGATGAACGACGGCAGGCGGTCGACGCTGGCATTATCAGGGATCGCCGGCTGCGGTTGTGGTTGCGGCTGGGGTTGGAATTGGGGCTGCGGACGATGTTCGCGCGGCTGATGCTGCTGTTCGCGCGGCTGATAAGGCTGGCCTTCGCGCTGATGATCGCGCTGGCTGTTGTCGCGCGGAACGAAGGGCTGCGGCTGCACCGGAACGAAGCCGGGCTCCTGACCGAAATGCGAAAAACTTTCGCCTTCGTCGTCGCCATCCTCCGCAGCCATTTCATTCTCGGTGCGCGGCTGCGGCTGGTTCTGACGGAACTGCTCCTGGGCGGCGGCGATCAGGCGGAAATAGTGCTCGGCGTGCTGGTAGTAGTTCTCGGCCGCCACAGGGTCGCCGGAAGAGCGAGCATCGCGGGCCAGCTGCACATATTTTTCCGCAACGTGGGATGCGGTGCCGCGGATCTTGATATCGGGTCCGTTCGACTCGAACACCCTTGTCATCGGGTTCTGACCGCGTCGGTTGTTATTGTTGTTGTTATTATTATTGTTCCGGTTACGCATCCGCTTGTTGTTGTTCTGACCGTTTCTCATGTCTCGCCTTTATTCCAGCCCTGAAGTTAGCAGCCTTGGGTGTTTGCTTTGGGTGTTTGCCTTGGGGTGTTTGCCTTGGAACGTCCCTAGCCTTGGATTGCGGTTGTCATGGTCGCTTGGGGTATCAAGTCGCTTGGGTATCAAGTCGTTCGGGTACAAAGTCGTTCGGGTACAAAGTCGCTCTGGTACAAAGTCGCTCGGGTCCGATCTTGGGTCCGATCCGGCACACGCCTCACGCGCACCGAATCACAGTGCAGTCCGATTCCACACAGATTTCGCCGTACGTCGCGGTCAACAAGGACGCGCTCCCCAACAGTCCAGCGTAGATCGCTGGCTGCCTCAAATCATTCCGCCTGCCAAAACGAGCACAGGTTGCGCAGCACTCTAAAGCCATCGCGCTCAAGCAGACCTGCGTTCAGGAACCTTTCACTCGGGGCGGGCTCTCGCTCTGAGAACCCTGGCCTCCACCCGCAATACCTACCCATCTAGCATCTACGGGGTGGCATGTACGGGGCCAGCAACCCTGGACCGATGTTGTGGGCGGAACGTAGTCGCTCCCGGGGAATATTCCAAGTAGTTTTTTTGCATCCCAATCGGGCTTTATCGGGGCAATCTTCGGCCCGCGACGGCCCGCCGGATGCCCGCCAGATCGGCTTTCGGGGGCCGCTGCAGCATTAACCCTGCCGCCGTCATCATACCTTCAATTTCGCCGGCCTGGCCCTGTCCTGCTTCGACCACGAGTGCACCTCCTTGCGCAAGAAGTTGCACGGTTTGCGGGATGAGCGCGCGATAGGCGTCAAGCCCATCGGCGCCGCCGTCGAGCGCGCGACGCGGATCGTGATCGCGGACTTCCCTGTCCAGAGCCGTGATGTCCGCGGTGCGGATATAGGGCGGATTTGACACGATCAGATCGAACGGGGCAAACAGCGCGGCGGCGTAGTCGCAGGCGACAAACCCCGCGCGCGATGCGAACCCCAAGGACGTTGCGTTGGCGCGTGCGGTCCGTAACGCCGCCTCCGAGATGTCGGTGCCGACGCCAAAAGCATCCGGCAATTCGGACAGCAGCGCCAAAAGAATGGCGCCCGAGCCGGTGCCGATATCGGCAATGCGCAGCGCCCGGCTGGCGTCGGGCGCGGTGCGCAACATTTCGAGTGCTAGTTCGACCACGGTTTCCGTGTCAGGCCGCGGCACCAGCGTCGCGGCCGAGAGTTTTAGCGGGAGCCCCCAGAATTCCTTGTTGCCGAGGATGCGCGCGACCGGCTCGCCGTCGAGGCGGCGGTGCACGAAGTCCTCTAGCCGCATCGATTCGTCGGATGTGAGACTCCGGCCCGCCGCGGCGATCATACCGGTCAAATCGAGACCGAGCGCGGCGCCGACGAGAATTCGCGCGTCGAGTTCGGCGGACTCGATGCCTTCGGATTTCAATCGCGCCGTGAGCGCGCGCCGCGCACCCTCCACGGTTTGTCCGGCGAGGGATTCGGTCATTTGCCGCACTCGCCCGAAACTATCCACACATCGTCCCTGCAAAAGCAGGGACCCCTAGCGTGAGCGCAATCGCGCTGATCGCGGCGCCGCGGCCTCACGATATGGGTGGTGGGTGTTGATATTTTGCGTAACAACAACCGACTGTGGTTATGGGTCCCTGCTTTCGCAGGGACGACACGGAGATTGTGGTGGCGTCTCGGAGATGGCAGGGACGACGAGGGAGTGTTACTCACGCCGCGGCGCCTTGGGCGGCGAGTTGGGCGGCCTGGTGCTCGGTGGTCAGCGCGTCGATCAGTTCACCCAACGCTTCGCCGGCCATCACCTGCGGCAATTTGTAGAGCGTGAGGTTGATGCGGTGATCGGTGACGCGGCCTTGCGGGAAATTATAGGTGCGGATGCGCTCGCTTCGGTCACCGGAGCCGACTTTCTCGCGGCGGTCCGCCGAGCGCACCGCGTCGACGCGCTGGCGTTCGGCATCATAGATGCGCGAGCGCAGGATGTTCATCGCCGACGCGCGGTTTTTATGCTGCGAGCGGCTGTCCTGCATCATCACCACGATGCCGGTCGGGATATGGGTGATGCGGATCGCCGATTCGGTCTTGTTGACATGCTGGCCGCCGGCGCCTTGCGCGCGCATCGTCTCGATCCGCAGATCGTCGCTCTTGATGTCGACGTCGACATCTTCGACTTCCGGCAGCACGGCAACCGTCGCCGCCGAGGTGTGAATGCGCCCCTGCGTCTCGGTGTCGGGCACGCGCTGCACCCGGTGCGCGCCGGATTCGAATTTCAGCTTTGCGAACGCGCCGCGGCCCTGCACCTCGGCGATGATTTCCTTGTAGCCGCCCACGGTGCCTTCGCTGGCCGAGATCACCTCGACCTTCCAGCCCTGCAAGGCGGCAAACCGCTCATACATCCGGAACAGATCGCCGGCGAACAGCGAGGCCTCGTCGCCGCCGGTGCCGGCGCGGATTTCCAGCACCACGTTGCGGTCATCCATGGCGTCCTTCGGCAGCAGCGCGACGCGGATCTTTTGGGCGAGCTCGAGGCTTTTCGCTTGCAGTGTTTCGCGCTCGGCCTCCGCCATGCCGCGCATGTCGGGTTCGCTTGCTGGATCCGAGATCAGCGCCTCGGTATCGGCAATTTCCTTGCTTGTGGCGCGGTAGGCTTTGACGGCGTCGATCAGCGGATTGAGCTCGGCCAATTCGCGGGTGATCCGCACATAGCTTTCCGAGTTCACCTGGCCAAGCAACTGCGCCTCGAGGGAAGCATGGTGCGCCAGCAGGATATCGAGTTTGGCTTCGGGGAGCATGGACATAGGAGCAGGTCTCGAAATTGCGAAAAGGGGGGTTGTGCGGCCAAAACCTCGCTACAACGCCAGCCCCTCGGCCTCGGCGAATTCCGTCAGCTTTTGCCGGATCGACACGCTGCCGGCCGGCGCATCGAGCAGCGGCATCATCATCGCTTCGGCCTTTTTGGCGTCGAGGTCGAGGATCATCGCCTTGACCGGACCGTGGCCTGTGGCGGAAAGCGACAGCGAGCGGTAGCCCAAGCCGATCAGCGCCAGCGCGCCGATCGGCTTTGAGGCCATCTCGCCGCACAGCGATGCGGATTTCTTCGCCGCATTGGCCTTCTGCACGATGTCGCGCAACGCCCGCAAGATCGGCGTCGACATGGTGTCGAACCGTTCGGAGACTTTGGCGTTGCCGCGGTCGACCGCGAACAGGAACTGAAACAAATCGTTGGATCCGACCGAGAGGAAGTCGACTCTCTTTAAGAGTTCGTCGAGTTGATAGAGCAGCGCCGGCACTTCCACCATGGTGCCGACGTCGATGCGCTCGGGCAGCGCGTGGCCGTGCTGGCGCAGATAGGTCAGCTCGCGCTCGACCATTCCCTTGGCGGCGTCGAATTCGGCAACTTCGGAGATCATCGGAAACATGATGCGCAGCGCGCGGCCACCACCGGCGCGGAGTAGCGCGCGAATTTGGCCGCGCAACAGCCCCGGCCGGTCGAGCCCGAGCCGGATCGCGCGCCAGCCGAGCGCGGGGTTTTCCTCGATCACGGTCTCCATATAGGGCAGCGCCTTGTCACCGCCGATGTCGAGCGTGCGGAAGGTCACCGGCTTGGTGCCGGCGGCATCCAGCACCGTGCGATACAGCGCGAGCTGGTCGGAGGTGCGCGGCAGGCTCTGGCCGACCATGAATTGCAGCTCGGTGCGAAACAGCCCGATGCCGGCGCTGCCGGTGTCGTCGATATGCGGCAGGTCGATGGCGAGGCCGGCATTGATCATCAGTTCGATATACTCGCCGTCTTTGGTCACGCAGGGCTTGTCGCGGAGCGCCGAATATTGCGCTTGCCGCCTGGCGCGAAACCGCACCCGCTCCGCATAAGCCGATTCGATCTCGGCGGAGGGGCGGACATAGATCGAGCCCGAGGTGCCGTCGACGATGATGGCGTCGCCGGGATCGGCAATGCCCGGCGCGTTCGGCACTTCGCCGACCGCGGGGATGCCGAGCGCGCGCGCCACGATCGAGACATGGGAATTGGCGGTGCCTTCCTCCAGCACCAGGCCGCGCAGCCGCTTGCGGTCGTAGTCGAGCAGCGCCGCCGGTCCCATCGCGCGCGCGATCAGGATCGCATTGTCGGGTAATAGTTCGCGCGATGGCGCGTGATCCTGCCCGACCAATTGCCGCATCAATCGATGGCCCAAATCTTCGAGGTCGTGCAGGCGGTCGCGCAGATAAGGATCGGTGGAGCGCAGCATGCGGGCCCGGGTGTCCGACTGCACGCGCTCGACGGCGGCCTCCGCGGTGAGGCCGGTGGCGACCGCCTCATGCAGCCGGTGCGACCAGCCCTGATCGTTGGCGAACATACGATACGCTTCCAGCACGTCGCCGCGCTCCAGCATGCGGTCGAGGTCGGCGCGCAGTTTTGTCAACGCAGTGTCGAGCCGCTTGATTTCTTTCGGCAGGTCCTCGGCGATGTAATTGTTGATGACGACCCGCGGCTCGTGCAGCACCACATGGCCGAGCGCGATGCCGTCGGACAGGATGGCACCGGTCTTGTGCAGCGAGTGCCGGGCGGCAGGTTCCGCGCCGGGCTGGGCGAGGGCGGAGAGTTCGCCGGAGGCGATCATCTCGGCCAGCACCATGGCGGTGGTCTGCAGCGCCTCGACCTCTTCCTCGACATAGGTGCGCTTGGCGCGGTTCTGCACCACCAGCACGCCGAGCGTGTTGCCGGCGCGCAAGATCGGGACGCCCAGGAACGAGTGATAAATTTCTTCGCCGGTCTCCGGCCGGAACGAGAACGCCGGGTGGCTTTGCGCGTCGTTCAGATTGAGCGGAGTGGCCTCGCTTGCGACCAGGCCGACCAGGCCCTCATGCGCGCTCAGGACGGTGCGGTGCACCGCGTCGCGGTTAAGGCCCTCGGTGGCGTACAGCTCGAGCGTGTTGTCGATGCGCAGCACATAGACCGAGCAAACCTCCGCCACCATATTGGCAGCGATCAGCACCACGATCTTGTCCAATCGTTCCTGGGCGCTGACTTGCTCCGCCATGGTTTCGCGGAGCCGTCTCAACAAGACGCGGGGGCCTCCCGACGTGCTCCGCATGCAGTAAAATCCTCCCCCGCGAATCCAGCACGCCGGGTGGCCGGCAGCTGGCGTTAAGCTCACCAAAGACAACAATTTTAATCATTCGGCGCCGCCGCAAGCCTTGGATACCGGCCGAATCAGGATAGCCAAAACTGTGGCACAGTTTGCGGCAGCTCACCGATCAGGCCGTATAGCGAATTGAGGCTTGTTTTGCCAAGCAAAACGCCTGCCAAGGCCCGTAACGTCTCTGTCAGCCAATGCTGCGCCCGCTAAGGAAAAATAATTCTGAAGTTTGACGACCAAGCGCGAATTCAGTCGTGCAGCAAGCGCAGCTTCACCTCTCCCGCTTGCGGGGGAGCATCGGCCGCCATCAGCGGCCGTCTTTTAGAACGCCGAAGCTGAGCTTCGGCTGCGGCGCTCGGCAGCGCAATTGCGCGCCAGAGCTCGGCGGGTGGGGGAAATCTTCTAGCAGCGGCTATGCGGCGGCACCCCCACCCCAACCCTCCCCCGCAAGCGGGAGAGGGAGCGCACCTCCGATGACGCAGCGTTTAGACCGCTCTCACGCCTGGTCGAGCCCGTAGAGCGTGTGCAGCGTGCGGACCGCGAGCTCGGTATAGGCGGCGTCGATCAGCACCGAAAACTTGATCTCGGAGGTGGTGATGGCACGGATGTTGATATTGCGCGCGGCCAAGGCCGAAAACGCCTGCGCCGCGACGCCGGCATGGCTGCGCATGCCGCTGCCGATCACCGAGACCTTTGCCACGTCGGTGGCGCTGTCGAGCCGGGCGTAGCCGATCTTCTTTTTAGCCGCGGTGATGGTATCGCGGGCGCGAACATAGTCGGAAGCCGGCACCGTGAAGGTCAAATCGGTGGTCTTGCCGTCCTCCGAGACATTCTGCACGATCATGTCGACGTTGATATTGGCCTCCGCCAAGGGCCCGAAGATCGAGGCGGCGACCCCCGGCTTGTCCTCGATCTGGCGGACCGAAATCTGGGCCTCGTCCTTGGAGAAGGCGATTCCTGTGACGACGTGGTTTTCCATGATCTCCTCCTCGGCGCAGATCAGCGTGCCCGGCGGCTGGTTGGCATAGGGGTCGACATCTTCGGGCTTGTCGAAACTGGAACGAACGAAGATCGGCATGCTGTGCACCATGCCGAGTTCCACCGAACGCACCTGCAGCACCTTGGCGCCCTGGGAAGCCAGTTCCAGCATGTCCTCGAAGGCGATCTTGTCCAACCGTCGCGCCTTGGGAACCACGCGCGGGTCGGTGGTATAGACGCCATCGACGTCGGTGTAGATATCGCAGCGGTCGGCCTTGATGGCGGCCGCGATCGCCACCGCCGAAGTGTCAGAACCGCCGCGCCCGAGCGTGGTGATCCGCCCGGTCTGCGGATAGATGCCCTGGAAGCCGGCGATCACGGCGACTTCCTTGCGCTCCCGGAAACGGTTGATCAGCTCCGAGCCGTCGATATCGAGGATCCGCGCCGAGGCATGGGCGTCGCTGGTTTTGATCGGGATCTGCCAGCCCTGCCAGGAGCGGGCCTGGATGCCGAGCCCCTGCAGCACGATCGCGAGCAGCCCGGCGGTGACCTGCTCGCCGGAGGCCACCACCGCGTCATATTCGCGCGCGTCATGCATCGCGGAAGCCTCGCGGCACCAGTCTACCAATTCATTGGTCTTGCCGGCCATCGCCGAGACCACCACGGCGACGTCATGGCCGGCATCGACCTCGCGCTTGACGTGGCGCGCGACGTTGCGGATGCGGTCGATATTGGCGACGGATGTGCCGCCGAATTTCATCACGAGGCGGCTCATGACGACAGGTGCATTCCTTGAAAGGTTGAGTAATGTGATCCCTACGCAAAACGGTTAAGCGCGCGGGCCGAAAGGCGCGTATACATAGCGGCGCGGTTTCGGGCAAGCAACCAGGTTCAGGCGGCCTGAGCGGGGCGCGCGGGGGCGCTTTACCCGCCGGGGTAAGGCGTCAGGGTGGTGGCGTTAAGGTAATCAAGGCTGATTGTATGGGGCGTTATATCGACGATATCCTGCAGCCCGGCGAGAAGGTGCTGTATTCGACCAACGCGCACTGGATTTTCTATCTGTCTGCGATCGCAGCCTGGATCGTGGCCATCGTCCTGTTCGCGCTGTCGCGCGCCACCACCACCGAAGGAATCGTGCTGTTGTGCCTGTCGGCTTCGGCGATCGTGGCGATCGTGGCGCTGTACTGGACCGTAAAAGCCTGGTTCCATCGCTGGACTACTGAGACCGACGTCACCAATATGCGGGTCGTGCACAAGGCCGGCTTCATCAAGCGCCGCACCTTCGAGATGAGCCTCGACAAGGTCGAGAGCGTCGACGTCAACCAGACCATCCTCGGCCGTCTGCTCAATTACGGCAGCGTCACGGTGCGCGGCGTCGGCGAGGGCGCCGAGACGATCGACACCATCGCCTCGCCGCTCGACTTCCGCAATCACATCACCGCGCGATAAGGGGTGGCGCGCAAACCATGGCCATGCAGCAAAATTCTTCGGCGAATCTCTCCGGCATATCCGGCGCCACAGTGGACCCCGCCGAGGTGGCAAAATTTTCAAAACTGTCGGCGGAGTGGTGGGACCCCCACGGCAAGATGGCGCCGCTGCACAAGATCAATCCGCTGCGGCTCAGCTATATTCGCGACGCCGCCTGCCGCAAGTTCGGGCGCAACGTCAAAAGCCTGAATTGCCTGTCGGGCCTTCGTATCCTCGATATCGGCTGCGGCGCCGGGCTGTTATGCGAGCCGTTCACCCGGCTCGGCGCGCTGGTGATCGGCGTCGATCCGTCGGCGAGCAACATCGCCGCCGCAAAGCTGCACGCCGACAAGGCGCAACTGTCGATCGATTATCGCTGCACGACAGTGGAGCAGATGGATGTGCGCGAGCGCTTCGACATCGTGCTGGCGATGGAAGTGATCGAGCATGTCGCCGATGTCGGGGTGTTTCTCAACCGCTGCGCGGCGATGCTGAAACCCGGCGGCATGACGGTGATCTCGACCTTGAACCGCAACTGGAAGAGCTTTGCGCTCGCCATCGTCGGCGCCGAATACGTGCTGCGTTGGCTACCGCGCGGCACCCATCAATGGGACAAGTTCGTCACCCCCGAGGAACTCGAGCAGCATCTCGCCAACAACAAACTTTCCATCACCGAACAGGCCGGCGTGGTCTACTCGCCGTTCGCCGACCGCTGGAGCCTCTCCTCCGACATGGACGTGAACTACATGGTGGTCGCGGAGGGGGCCTAGGTTCTTTTTACCTCGCCCCGCTTGCGGGGAGAGATCGGATTGCGACGAGCGATGCGAAGCATCGTCCGAAGCAATCCGGGTGAGGGGGACTATCCGCGAGTCCTATTCTGTGGAGAGTCCCCTCACCCCAACCCTCTCCCCGCGAAGAGCGGGCGAGGGAGCGGACCGCAATCCTGTCATGACGCCGTTCTGGTTGACCGCTCGATCCGCGCCCGGCACGGTGCCCACGATTCCCGCCCGCCAACCCCGCCATCCCTTCATGCTCCCTATCGCCACGCTCTGGATTCCCTTTACCATCATTGCTGCGCTGGGGCAGGTCGCGCGCAATGCGATGCAGCGGCAGTTGACGGGGCCGCTCGGCACCTGGGGCGCGACCAATATCCGCTTCCTGTTCGGGTTTCCGTTTTCGATTCTGTTTCTGGCCGTTGTGGTCGCCGCAACCGGCGACCATTTGCCGTGGCCGACGCTTTCGTTCTGGCCGTGGCTGTTGCTCGGCGCGCTCAGCCAGATCGTCGGCACCGGCATGATGCTGCTTGCCATGAACGACCGCTCTTTCGTGGTGACAACGGCGTATCTGAAAACCGAGGCGATCCAGACCGCGATCTTCGGTTTTGTGTTTCTCGGCGATCATCTGACCCTGCTCAAGGTGATCGCGATCCTGATCGCGACCGCCGGCGTCGTCATCGCCGCGCTGCGGCCCGGCGCGGAGAAGGGTTTTACTGATCTAAAACCGACGCTGCTGGGGCTGGGTGCCGCCGCGGCGTTCGCGCTCTCGGCGGTCGGCTTTCGCGGCGCGGTGATCGTGGTGCCCGGTGTGTCGTTTGTGACGGCGGCGTCCTACACGCTGGTGCTCGGGCTGTTCGTGCAGACGCTGGTGCTGACGATTTTTCTGCTGGCGCGCGCGCCCGACGTGCTCGGGAAAATCCTGGGCCTGTGGCGACCATCGATGTTCGCGGGCTTCATGGGCGCGTTCGCCTCGCAGTTCTGGTTTCTGGCGTTCGCGCTGACCGCGGCCGCCAACGTGCGGACGCTGGCGCTGGTCGAGGTGCTGTTCGCGCAGGCGGTCGCGTATTATTCGTTCAAGCAGCCGATCTCGGCGCGCGAAGTTTTGGGCATTGCGCTGATCGTGGTGGGCGTGGCGCTATTGGTGGCGGTTTAAGCCGAAACTCGTAGGGTGGGCAAAGGCGCTCTTCGCGCCGTGCCCACCGTTACGGTCTCACGTTGAGGCGAGATGGTGGGCATGCTTTCGCTTTGCCCACCCTTGACTCCGCGTCAGTTCCGATCTTCCGGCAGCACCGGCAGTGGCGAGACTTCGACGCCTTCCTCGATCAAGGCGCGGGCTTCGTCGGGCGAGGCCTCGCCATAGATCGGGCGGTGCTCGATATCGCCATAGTGCATTTTCCGCGCCTCGTTCGGAAAGCGCTCGCCGACATTGTCGGCGTTCTTCACGATATGATCGCGTAATTCCTTAAGCTTGGCGCGCAGCTCGCGCTCCTGCGCCATCATCAGCGGCGTGGACGAAGCTGCGGCAACCTCCGGGGCAGGAGCAGCAGGAGCAGGGGCGGGCGTGGGCGCGGCAATCTCGCGCCCCTTCTTGCTCACGATTTGCGGGGCCATGATGGCGCGCTCGACCTTGGTCGAGCCGCAAACCGGACAGTCGACCAGCCTGCGCTTCTCCTGGCTTTCGTAAGCCGACGATGATTGAAACCAGCTTTCGAACGCGTGACCGCGTTCGCAGCGCAGATGATACCGGATCATGCCGATCCCCGTACCAGGTGCAAATGCTCTGGACCTGCTTTCGGATCGGCGACGCTGAAACGCCTTCCGTGCTGCAGCGAGGGCACGGTTTTGCGGGCGGTCTCGACTTTGGCGGGATCGATCTTGGCGAGGAAAACCCCGGGCTCGACGCCGCCTTCCGCCAGCACCTCGCCCCAGGGATCGACGATCAGCGAATGGCCAAACGTCTCGCGCTTGTTCTCGTGCAGGCCCGCTTGCGCCGCGGCGAACACGAAGCAGCCGGTCTCGATGGCGCGGGCACGCAACAGCACGTGCCAATGCGCTTCGCCGGTCTTTCGGGTGAAGGCGGAAGGCACGGTGAGGAACGCCGCGCCGCTTTCGGCCAGCGCGCGATAAAGCGCCGGAAAACGCAAATCGTAGCAGATCGTCAGACCAATGCGGCCCCACGGCAGGTCGGAGATCACGGCCGTTTCGCCGGGTTGATAGTTCGCGGACTCGCGATAACTCTCGCCGCCCGGTAGATCGATGTCGAACATATGGATCTTGTCGTAGCTCGCGATCACGGCGCCGTCCGGCCCGATCAGGAACGAACGGTTGACCGCCCGCTCGGGCGTGGCGCGCAGCGCCAGCGAGCCGATATGGAGATGGATTTTTAGTTCCGCGGCCAGCGCGCGATAGGCTTTCAGCGAAAGGTCGTCCTCTTCCGCGGCGAGATGTTCGAACAGCGCCTTGCGATTGACCTGCATCATGTTGCTCACCTCGGGGGTGAGCACATAGTCAGCACCTTGCGCCGCGGCCTCGCGAATCAGTTTTGTTCCCTGCTCCAGGCTAGGCTCGGGCAACAACCCGGTACGCATCTGCACCATCGCCGCGGTGAAGGTCTGGTCAGCGCTCATGAATCAGCCTTTTCGCCCGAGAGCAGCGGATCAAGCTTGCCCGCGCGGTCCAGCGCATAAAGCTCGTCACAACCGCCGACATGGATTTCGCCGATGAAAATCTGCGGAAAAGTCGAGCCCGCGCCGGCGCGATCCCACATCTCCTGACGGAGCCCCGGATCGGTGGCGACGTCGAATTCCGTGAACATGGCCTTTTTGCGCGTCAGCAGCGATTTGGCGGCGCTGCAATAGCCGCAGCCCGGACGGGTATAGATTTCGATGGCAGCGGTCATGTCGCGCTCGGTGATGATAAGGATTCTACGATTATATGGGAGTTTTGTGGGTATCCACAACCCGTGCGAACACCAGCACGTCGACGGATAAGGCTTTGGCGCGCAGCAGCGCCCGCGCGCAGGCGTCGACGGTAGCACCCGAGGTCAGCACGTCGTCGATCAGGATCAGGCGGCGGCCGTGGATGTCGGCGGCGCGCTCAGCGGCGACCTTGAAGGCGCCCTGGACATTGCTCGCCCGCTGCGACCGCGACAGGCCGATCTGCTGCTCCGTTGGCCGTACCCGCCGCAGCGCTTCGGAGGCGAGTTTCACGCCGCTTTGCCGCTCGATGACGCGCGCGAGTGCGCCGGATTGATTGTAGCGCCGGCTCCAGCCGCGCCGCCAATGCAGCGGTACCGGGATCAGCGCGTCGGCCTCTCGCAGAATCTCGCGGCCGGCGCGCGCCATCCAGCGGCCCATGGCGGGGGCCAAATCAGTTCGATCTTGATATTTCAGCGCGTGCACCAGCGTGCGCGCGACATCGTCATAGCGCACCGCGGCGCGGGCGCGCGCATAAGCCGGCGGATTGGCGATCGCTTCCATCGACAACAAGTCCGGGCCGGGATCGTAGACAAAGGGAATTCCGAGCCGCGGACAATAGGGCGGCGCGATGAACGACAATTTTGCCCAGCATGTGGCGCAGACGCCATCGCCCGCAACCGGCTCGCGGCAGGCGACGCATAGCGTCGGCAGCGCGATATCGAGCGCAAGCCGCGCGGTATGACGCCACGCGCCGCCGCATGCGCCGAGCGCGCCGCGCAAATGGTGAGCGATGGAACGGGATGGTGATGCTTCGGCGTCCATGCGTGTAGGGTAGCGCCGGGTGGCGTGGGGCTCAAGCTACTTGGCGTCGCGAAAGGTCTGCGCTGTGAACGAGCGATGTTCTGATGGTCTAGCCATCACTTCGCATCTGGCGGTTTCGAAAATAACGCGAGCCGGTGCTGCCCACTAACCAGAGTGCCAACCCTGAGCCGAGGCCGGCGGTGCCCCAAAAATAGATTAAAAGCGATGCTACAATGGCTTGGTCTATCACAGGCCCGTTGCTGTTCTTAAGGGACGCGTGTGCCAAACTCCCACTCTGAAAAAATGCTGAATAAAGAACTATGCAAGTCGGCACATTTAGAAGCGCCGCGAGCAGCCAAAGTAACGGAGAGGGCTTCCATTTAAATGCAGCCGGAATGACTGAGGCCACGATGAAACCCACGATGGTGCCCGGGCTTAGAAGCAGTGCCTCGAAAAATTGGTCCATTAATGATCGCTCCGATGCAGCCTGCAAGTCACCTGCACTATAGATCGATCTGCGTGACCAAAGCGTTGAAGTCACAACCAAAGAATGCCGGCGAGCCCGGACGCCCGCGCGTTGGCGCCACGTTCGGCGCGGCTGTCGAATGACGACTTCGGAGCGAAAAATTTAGAAGAATCCGAACGAAATCGAACGGCTCAATTTAGGTTTAACGATTCAGGGGCCGTCAACCTTCCCCTGTTTACCCTGATAATCGGGCAGGTAAATCAGGAGCCGAGCATGCCGACCAGAGCACGAGCCGCCGCGACCGACGCCCGCGAAGATATCATTAGCCCAGCCGCCATGAGCGCCCTTAGCCCGGGCGTTGTCAGTGCCATGGGAACTGTAGGGGCCGCCGTCCTCAAGATGCACAAAGACGTGATGGACAAAAAGCCGGATTGGTTCTGGCACCTGTTCGCCGTGTGCGAGGCCAAGGCCGCACGCGTCGCCGGGCAAGCCACGCACGGCGCTGGTGCTTGCGGGGATGCGACCTTCATTGAAGTGTACGCCAAGAGCCTGCCGGCGCTGGTGACGAAGGCGCTAGCGGCACGGACCAGCAAGCACTAGCCTCATCCTCGCGCGACGCGCTGGCGAGAGCCCGGCCGGTAGGCGAGCCTCGTGTGGCCTGCGCAATAGGGCAGGCCGTCGAGGGGCGTGTTGCCGCAGAAGCAAAAATCCGCAAGCCCTGGCGTGCTGATCGGCCAGCGGCATCGCTTCTCGTTCAACTCGAGCAACGAGCAGCCCTGCCCGCTCTGGATCGGTTCGTCGTCGGTCGCCGGCCGTGGCTCGCCGTACAATGCCTTGAGCATCTGATATTGCAGCCGTGGACCCCTTGGCACGGTTTTCGGGCGAATTCCCTTGGCGGCATCCTTAGTCGGGCGTCGCGCCTCGCCGCTTCGCTCCCGCGTCAGATTGAGGCGGTTGAGCTTGCCGATGACGGCGTTGCGGCTTACCCCGATCTCGTCGGCGATCTGACGGCAGGTCCACCCGGCTTCAAAGCAGCTTTTCAGGCGTTCAAGGCGTTCTTCGGTCCAGGTGGGTGCGTTAGCGGACATGTGATGCTCGCTTCCTCTAGGGCTTGCCGTTGTCGCGAATCGAAAGCAGCCCGTCCTTGATGGCCAGCCGGATGCCTTCCTCGATCAGGGTCCTTGCGACGCCGGGAACGCTGGTGCCGTGGGTGCCCTGTCTCACCAGTTTTTCGAGGTAACCGATGGTGGAGAGCGCCAACGTAATCGGAACACGGTCGGTTTCGGCTTTTTCAGTGGCCATGCCTAAAAGCTAGCCGTTATCGAGCGTACTGAAAAGTATCTTTTTAGACTCTATTTTGGCGAGTGCCGGATTGCCAGGCATGGAGGCGGCGGCGTACCAGTTTGCATGGCTCAAAACCCGACCGCCGCGCCCGTTCTGTTCGACCGCGGCCTGTTGTTGGAGCGGCAGTCGCGGGCGTTGCGGCTTGGGCCTGCGACCTTTCTGCTCGACCGCGTTGCGGAAGATGTGGAAGAGCGGTTGCACGCGGTACTGCGGGAGTTTGCCGACGTCGCCGACATCTGGACGCCGGGCGAACTGCTGCGAAAGCCGTCCCGCGATCGCTTCAAATCCATTGAGCATGTCGATCTGTCCGAACCCGAATCTCTGCCGTTGCAGCCGGGATCGATCGACCTTGCCGTCTCCGCGCTCGCCTTTCAATTCGTCAACGACCTGCCGGGCGTGCTGGCACAAATTCGCCGCGCCTTAAAACCCGATGGGCTGTTGCTGGCGGCGATGATCGGCGGCGATACGCTGACCGAATTGCGACAATCTTTTGCCGCGGCGGAAGCCGAACTCGAAGGCGGCGCGTCGCCGCGCGTCGCGCCGTTTGCCGATTTGCGCGACATAGGCAGCCTGCTGCAGCGCGCAGGCTTGGCGTTGCCGGTCACCGATGTCGATCGGATCGTGGTGCGCTACGACAGCGCATTCGCGTTGATGGCCGATCTCAGACGCATGGGCGCCACCAATATCTTGATCGAGCGGCGGCGGGCGCCGACCCGCCGCGCCACCATGCTGCGGATGGCGCAGATTTACGGCGAACGCTTTGCCGATCCCGACGGCCGCATCCGCGCCACCTTTGATGTGATCTGGCTCTCCGGCTGGGCGCCGCACGAGAGCCAGCAGCAGCCGCTGCGGCCGGGCTCGGCGAAGGCGAGTTTAGCCGAGGCGGTAAGGAAGACAAAGCCCGGCTAATTGTGTCCCGGACGCTGTGCAGCGTCGCTCACTCGTCATTGCCGGGCTTAGCCGTCCGAAGGACGGCGTCGCTTCCGCTCGCCTATGACCCGGCAATCCATCCTCTTCGTGAACAATCTGACGAAGAGTGATGGATGCGCGGGTCAAGCCCGCGCATGACGAGTGTGAGTGTTGCGCGCGCCGCGAGCTACATCAGCAAATCAATCAAATGCGGGATCAGCGGAATGTCAGCGGGTGGCATCGGGTAGTCGCGCAGTTTGTTGGCGCGGACCCAGGCGAGTTTCTGGCCCTCGCGCGGGGTCACCTCGCCATCCCAGCGTCGGCAGATATAGAGCGGCATCAGGAGATGGAAATCATCATAGGCGTGGCTCGCGAAGGTCAGCGGCGCAAGACACGCCTCCTGCACACTGATGCCGATCTCCTCGTGCAATTCGCGGATCAGCGTCGCTTCCGGCCGCTCGCCCATTTCGACCTTGCCGCCGGGAAATTCCCACAGGCCCGCGAGCGTCTTGCCCTCGGGGCGTTGCGCGATCAACACGCGCTTGTCGATGTCCACCAGCGCGCAGGCGACGACGAGGGTGACCTTGATGTTAGCCATGCGTCAGATGCTTTTGGGAATCCGTTCTGGGCCAAGACCTCGAACGTTCGAGATAAGGTTTCATTAACTTTATTCGGGGCGCAATTCTACGGGCGCGATAAGCCATATTTAATCCGGCGGGCTTAAGTTTTAAGCGATTTTAAACCGGGGCACAGGCGTCACCCATGCGCAATCTCATCCGTTTGATTGGACGTTTCCATCAGAATCGGCGCGGCAATGTCGCGATAATCTTCGCGTTCGCGACCATTCCGCTGGTATCCGCCATCGGCTGCGCGGTCGATCTCTCGCTTGCAACCCGTATGCAGGCCAAGCTGCAATCCGCCGCCGATGGGGCAACCGTGGCTTCGATTTCCCAGAAATCGTTGGGCTATATTGCTGCTACGCAAATGACCGGTGACGGAACCATCACGGCCGGTGTCACGGATGCCAACAACGTGTTTGACGGCAACATGAGCACGATCGGCGGTTACACAAATTTGCAGCGGACCAGCACCGTCACCAAAGCCGGGATCAAGCTGACGTCCAACGTCACGTTCCACGCCGACGTGCCGGTCACCTTCATGAAGGTCATTGGATTGCAAACCCTGACGGTCAAAGGCAGC
>WNFM01066594.1_pt1 | contig 23884 bp, 17 predicted proteins | sample 5400271 | NCBI WGS metagenome assembly WNFM01 (sample SAMN13153352, study PRJNA577476) | soil metagenome | isolation source: 60 cm saprolite on Douglas fir-dominated hillslope | place: USA:California | collected 2013-09-17 | reverse complement strand
GGCGTCTGTCAAAACGAATCGGTGCATGTCAAACTCCTTTCGGAGCTTGAATCACGGACATTCCGATCTGTGAATCCTGAATCTCAACAGACCCTAATCCAGCTCGGGCCGTAACCGGAATTTAACATTTGTTAACTAAGATGGAGTGATTTGAAGGGGGTCGCGCCTCCTGACCGTGGCTTCGGACCGGACATATATCGATGTTTCAGCTTTTCCTGCGGGCCCGCGCACACAACTATCTTCGATCCCGCCTGGGAGATCAGGATTTTAGGGCACGTTCCGCCGATCGGGACGCTGAAACCGACCGGTTGCGCGTCGGGTCGATCATGACCGCCATCGAAGCCGCGCTGAGCGCGGCGGAGAACGAGCATTCGGGACTGAACAGGCGGGTGGAAGATGTGCTGGCGCGCGCCGCGGTGACCGTTGGCAACGGAACCGACGAATATCTGGAACGTGAACCGCTCGACAGCCACCATCAAGACCTGTTCGGTGCCGAGATTTTGAACGGTCAACGTCGTCTCAAGGAACTCAGCGCCGTGATTACGCACTTCAAGTTCTTGAAGGCGGTCGCGTTGAGCCGATTTCCGGACTTCAAGCCTTCGAGCGCCAAACAAGGGGCCAGCGCGAATTCAAGCGCCGATAGATAGCAAACAGACGACGCAGCCCGTCAGGTCTCGCGATCCGTCAGGTCTCGCTGCCGGCGCGGGCCATGCCATCTGCCCGCGCCGAGTGACGCGATCATACCGCCAGCAGGCGGCTGCCCTGGATCGAGAGCAATGTCAGATTTCCGGTTGCGTAGGCGCCGGTGTCGATGTTGGCCCGATTGGCCAGCACCTCCGCGCTGCGGACCGGCGTGTGGCCGTGGACGATGTATTTGCCGAAATTTCTTTGGCTGTGGAGAAATTCTTCGCGAATCCACAGCAGGTCCGCCTCGCGCTGTTCCGACAGAGGTATGCCCGGCCGGATGCCCGCATGAACGAAAAGGAAGTCGCCGCAGGTGAAAGTCAGCCGCAGGCGCTTGAGAAATTCGAGGTGTTGCGGCGGCATCGCTTCAGCCAGCTCTCGCACCAGCACGCGCTGCTCTTCCTCGTCGGGATTGGGCGATGGCGAGAGGCCGTAGGACATCAGGGTTTGCAATCCACCGACCTGGGCCCAATCGGCGATGCGCGAGGGATCGCGAAAGACATCGGCAAGAAAGGCTTCGTGGTTGCCCTTCAGGAACACCGTGTTGCCGCGGCGGGCGCGCTTGATAAGGAGGTCGAGGGTCGATCGCGAGTCGGGTCCGCGGTCGATATAGTCGCCGAGGAAAACCTCGATCGCGCGATAGGGCTTGCTGTGTGCGATATCGGCGTCGATGACCCCAAGCATTTGTTCGAGCTGATGAGCGCAGCCGTGAATATCGCTGATTGCGTAAATTCGAACGCCATCCGGCAGTCTCGGCTTGGGATATCGCAGAGCTGATGACATCTGGCAGACGGACACCCTCAAAATGATCCCGCGTCGACCCTACGGGCCGGCGCGGCTACCCATATCATTTCAAGCGGCTACCCATATCATTTCAAAAAGACTGGCCTGCAACGTACATTATTCTGCCATGAATCTGGCCGGTTACGAGCCGAGTTTTGTTGCAGTTATTCCGCCAGATTGCCGCTTTCGTATTCAGGTCCGGGTTCAGCGCGAACGGGGCCGGGCTTCCCTGGCGCGCACCGCTGCTTCGGGTAATCGCTGCGGTGGCGGCACAGTTCCCGCTCGACGTGCATAAAGGGAAAGGAAAACGAAAGGCGGCTACGTCGGGCGTACGACTTATATCTACGGAAGCTTCGGACTTCCCAGCAATGACCATCGCCCGGCGGCATGAGCGGGCGTCACGGCCTCCCTGAGAAACGCCGTGCAGATATAACCGAGCTGCAGGAGGCACACGAAAATCGCGACCGCGGACAACGTCTGAAAAAGGCTTTTGCCTTCTGCAATCGAAGTCGCGACCAGGCCGACCGAACCCACGAAAATGAGGGGCAGCAGAACGATGAACCTGAATCGAAATCCCAGAAGCGATCCGATCAACGTGCTGCAAATAGCCAGCGCGGTCACGCAACATACTCCATAAAATGACCATGTTTCTTAACGTCCGGACCCTAAGATTGGTTTAATAGCGTTGATCGAACTGTCCTAAGACAAGAGTTGCGCTGCTGCTTCGAGCGACGGCCTTGCATCGTATAGCGTCAGAAGACGCCTAACGATTGCGCACCAACGACAGCGCGATTGAGTCAAAGCGATGACAATCCATCCCAAGGACGTGATTGCTTCGCTGCCGCTCGTTTTCTGCGTCAATCGATGTATCAATATATTTGGATCGTCATGACTTGGCATGTTGCCGATTCAACAACGGCGCCAACGGAAATTGCGAACTGAAGGCCGTAAAATCCGCGAAGCTCGGTGTTATCCAGAAATCGGCGCGCAACTTTTGACCCGTCTTGATCATTGATCTAAATACGTACGCGGTCTGCAACTAGTCACTACTCCGAGAAGGAAGTACCCAGTTCATGCGCATAGTTGTTGTTGGGACGGGATACGTTGGACTGGTTTCAGGCGCCTGTTTCGCTGATTTTGGACATCACGTCACGTGTGTGGACAAGGACGACGCAAAGATTTCGTCGCTGGTAGGTGGCGAAATTCCCATATTCGAGCCGGATCTCGAGCGCCTTGTTCATAGTAACGCACGCGCGGGCAGGCTCGTGTTCACAACTGACCTTGCAGGGCCCGCAAGTGAGGCCGAAGCGATCTTCATCGCAGTGGGTACACCTTCGCGCAACGGCGATGGTCACGCCGATCTCAGCTATGTGTACGCAGCGTCTCGCGAGATTGCGGAAGTGGTCGAAGGCTTTACGGTTATTGTGACAAAATCAACTGTGCCTGTCGGCACCGGCGATGAGGTGGAACGGATCTTCATGCAGGTCAATCCGGCGGCCGAAATCGTCGTCGTTTCGAACCCTGAATTTCTGCGCCAGGGCGCCGCCGTGCGCGATTTCAAGCATCCTGACCGCATTATCGTGGGCACTCATAATGAACGCGCGCGTAAGGTGATGGGCGAGATTTACAGGCCACTTTATCTTAATCAGGCGCCGATCATGTACACCGGGCGCCGTACCGCCGAGCTCATCAAATATGCAGCCAATGCTTTTTTGGCTACCAAGATCACCTTTATCAACGAAATCGCCGATCTGGCAGAAAAGGTCGGTGCAAATGTCCAGGAGATTGCGCGCGGTATAGGTCTGGACAACCGCATCGGTTCGAAATTCCTCCATGCCGGTCCCGGGTTTGGAGGTTCGTCGTTTCCAAAGGACACCCGCGCACTGATCAAGACCGCCCAGGATTACGATGCTCCGCTCAGGATTATTGAGACGGTAACTGCCGTAAACGATAGCCGTAAGCGCGCGATAGCGCGAAAGGTCGCCGCTCCGTTCGGTGGTAATCTCCGCGGCAAGGTCGTCGCGGTTCTCGGCCTCACCTTCAAGCCGAACACGGACGATATGCGCGAGGCTCCATCCATTCCACTCATCACAGCGCTCCAGGATATGGGGGCGAAGGTTCGAGCGTTCGATCCGGTCGGCATGGAACTGGCCCGCACCGAAATGCCGGGCATAGAGTATTGTGAAGATCCGTATAGTTGCGCCGACGGTGCCGATGCTTTGGTGATCGTAACCGAGTGGGAGCAATTCAGGGCGCTTGATCTCGATCGCTTGAAGCGGGAAATGGCCTGTCCGGTCGTCGTCGACCTTCGCAACATTTATAATCCCGAAGACCTGACGAATCGCGGATTTCTTTATCAGAGTGTTGGACGACCCGGGAAGCCCGAGGCCTAGTCTATGTCGTCGCGGGTGCGGCCATCCGCCGGGTCAAATGGATTTTTCAGCCTGCTAGGAATGATAAAATGTCTCAAAAGCTTGCGATTCTTGTGACCGGGGGAGCCGGTTATATTGGCGCCCACTGCTGCAAGGCTGTGTCGGAAGCAGGATATCTTCCGGTCTGTTTTGACAATCTTTCGACCGGCCATCGCAGCTTTGTGAAATGGGGCCCCCTCGTCGAAGGCGACGTCTCTGATACGCGGCGTGTCGCCGACGCAATGGCGGCCCACGAAGTCGTGGCGGTGATGCATTTCGCGGCATTCAGCCAAGTCGGCGAGTCGGTCAGCGACCCTCAAAAATATTATTTGAACAATGCGTGCGGGACGTTGTCGCTGTTGAACGCGATGCTGGGGCGCGGATGCAACAGGCTGGTCTTCTCAAGCACCGGGGCAGTCTATGGAAATGCGGGGCGCGATCCGATCAAGGAGAGCGCCGCCGGCTGCACCGTGAACCCCTATGGCGCCTCCAAGTGGATGATCGAGCAAATTCTCGGCGATTACCGCAGCGCCTACGGGATGAATTCGTTTTGCCTGCGTTATTTCAATGCCTGCGGCGCAGAACCTTCCGGGTCGATTGGCGAATTTCGAGATCCGGAAACTCACCTTATCCCGCGCGCGATGATGGCGCTGCAGGGGCATGTCGGCGACTTCGCGATATTCGGGGATGACTACGCGACCCCTGACGGGACTGCCATACGCGACTACATTCACGTCGTCGATCTGGCGGCGGCTCACGTCCGGGCTCTTAATGCGTTGCTGAATGGTTCCAAGGGTGGCAGCTATAATCTTGGCACAGGTTCGGGTTTTTCAGTCCGCCAAGTGCTGACGGCAATCGAGCGTGAAACGGGTCTTAAAATTCCGCTGGTTCCGAAGCCGCGCCGCGCAGGTGATCCGCCGATCCTGGTTGCAGATCCTTCCGCAGCCGATGCGGATCTCGGCTTTGTTCCTGCCTGCTCGGACATCGCCACGATCGTGAAATCCGCCTGGGCATGGCATCAATCGGCCCATCCGAAACAAACAATTTAGACGCGATCATTGCTCTTTTTCATTTTTTTGCGGCGCAAAAATATGGAACCGGCCGCTGCTCAACGGATTGTCAGAAGCCTGATGCCAATTCAGGCAACTGCTTTTTGCGGACGCGTCTGCATAGTTGAGTGCCATCCAAAGATTCAGAGTGCCATCCAAAGATTCAGAATGAACAAACTTGAGTCACGATTTGATCGATCGTGGATCACGATTTGATCATCGCGCTTGTCACATTGCTGCAACGCAGAAACTTCTTTGATTTTTTTGGTGCGGTGCCACAATATCGCTTCGATTGCCTAACAACCTCCGAAACAATTACAGCGAAATTTTTTTGGATTTTTTAGCGGAGGTTGTTTGCGCAGTTCGTTCGATTGAGTCCGTTAGCCATCACCTGTTGTCTCTGTGAGTGCCGTCACGACCGTCGAAGTTGAAGTAAAGAGGTTTCAGATGTCTGCAGCAACATACGGTTCCGAACAACTCTATGCGGTAGCGAACCGCGGCACCGCACTGCAGAGACCTTTTCAGGTCTTTATCATCGCCGGCGACTTCCTGCTGATTTTGTTAAGTTACGTGGTCGCGAGTGTTCTGTATCGCGAGTTCATGGGATCTCCCGCCGACCAGGAAATTTCAATTGGCGCGGGACTGATTGTCGGCGTTGTGTTTGTCGCCGTCGCGTATTTCCAGGGCGTCTACGACGGTCATCGCTTGCTCAATACGAATTGGCAGGCGCGCAAGGTCATCATCGTCTGGCTGTGGTCGTTGACAATCTTGGCGGTCGCGGCTTTCCTTTTGAAGTCGACAGAGAATCTTTCGCGCGGCACCGTTATTCTGTTCTCGATCACAGGCCTCGTCAGTCTGGCCGGGCACCGGGCGGCTTGGCGCATCTGCTTTGCGTCGTCCTTTGCCAAAGAGCGTTTCATTGACCGCAGGGTCGTGCTGCTCAGCCTGAAATCGCTGGATTTCACCTCGAACCGCTTTAAGGATTTGCGAAAGAACGGCTTCGACGTCGTGCGCCATTTTGTGTTGAGCGCGACGGAGGATGAGGCTGTATGGGATCGAGAGATTCTGAGTGTCATTCGGCAGGCACGGACAACCAACGCGGAAGAATTTCTGCTGGCGATTGACTGGAACGAATTGCCGATGCTGCAGAAGCTGAGTCAGCGTCTGCGCCAGGTCCCGCAGCCGATTCGGCTGTTGCCCGATTTTCCGATTGCAGATCTGGTATCACGTCCGTTCGTGCCGGTCAGCGGAACGATGGCTATCGAAATCCAGCGGCCGCCGCTTTCTATCCTCGAACGCGCGCACAAGCGTTGTCTGGATATCGGCCTCGCCTCGATTGCCCTGTTGCTATTGGCGCCCCTGCTGATCACGGCCGCGATTTTGATCAAGCTCGATAGCCCGGGCGCTGTCATCTTCCGGCAATCCCGCCGCGGCTTCAATGGCAAGCCGTTCGAGATTTGGAAATTCCGGACCATGTCCGTGTCGGAAAACGGTTCCACGATCACGCAAGCAACCAAGCAGGATGCGCGGGTAACCCGGGTTGGCCGATTCTTGCGCAGGACGAGCATCGATGAATTGCCGCAGCTTTGGAACGTGCTGCGCGGGGAAATGTCGTTGGTTGGCCCGCGCCCCCACGCGCTCGCCCATGACAATTATTACGATCAGGTGATCAGCAACTATGTGTATCGCCATCATATGAAGCCCGGCTTGACGGGCTGGGCTCAGGTCAATGGTTTTCGGGGTGAGACGCCCACGATCGACCTGATGGAAAAACGTGTTGAGTACGACGTCTGGTATGTGAGCAATTGGAGCATCTGGCTCGATATTCGGATTATGCTGCGAACCGCGCTGGCCCTGATGTATCAGGAAGCCTATTGAGGGGTTGATGGCGGGCGCGGGCCGTGGGCGACGAGGTGCAGTGATTTTCAGCAATGTGGGGGCGGGCTTCGCCCGACCAGCCTATTGCTCGCCAACAATCAAGATCATGAATTGAAGGAACGACGGCACGCCTATGACGCGGCAGAAACGGACACCGCGGAGGCGATGGCGAGGGCTTGAATGGCAACTGAACCTCAACGAAGCGAAGGTTCAGGCCTCCGTTGCGGAAAGCCGACGCCTTCGCGGCGGCCCGGCATTGGCTTAAGCCGTCGTCCGGTCATCGGCCGGACAGCGTCGGTGGCCTGTACGGTCCTTCTGTGAGCGCCGGCGGACAGCGCGTCGAATGAGCGGAGCGCCAGGGGCCGCGCGAATGAGCTGGATCCAGGCCTCGTACGGCGCGGACCAATAGGACTCGCCGAGATAAGCCGCCGCTCGCGGCCCAAATCCTCCTGAGCGATGTGCGACCAGTAGGGGCCGGCCGAGCCATCCGATCGATTCAGTCGGGGCACACGAGAGAATTACTAGAGCATGATCCGGAAAAGTGGGAACCGGTTTTCCGAAAAGATCATGCTCAAACAAAGAGATGAGATCATGATCCGATTCAATCTAATCGGATCACGATCTAGAATTACCCTGCTCATGCAATTGATGTCGGCGATGTCCTGGTCCGCCTGCCGTAAATCGGTTCCGCGAACTCAGAGCGCGCTAAATGCATGATCCGGAAAAGTGGGTACCGGTTTTCCGAAAAAGATCATGCGCAAACAAAAAGATAGAGCGCGATGACGATTCGAAGAAAAGTCATCACGCTCTAACGGCGAGAAGGGTGTTGGAAGCCCGCGCTAACCAGCGTGGACGGCCGCCGGAGAGCCGCCGGCCAGCGCACCGGCCCTGTCAGGCTCCCTCGACGTAGTAGCTGTTATAGTGTGCGCCCTTATAGGCTTCGATGCGCTTGAGCATCGTGGGGTTCGCGCGATTGAGGACCGCACCGAGCAGCTTTTTCTGGATGACTTCCGAGCCGGATACCGACTCCTGAAGGGCGCTTCGCGTCGTCTGTCCCCATTCGATCACATAAACCATCGCGTCAACCAGGTGGCTGAAGGCCTTCGCGTCTGTCACCGGCATCACAGGGGCAAGGTCGATGATGATGTATTCGTAGTTCTCCCGCATGACCACGAGCATATCCGCCATCGCCTTGGAGGCCATGACGTCGGCCGAATTGACCATGCGCGAGACGACGAACGAGGGCAGGAAATCCAGTCCCGTCTCCTTGCTGCGCTGAATGTGATAGCCAAGCGATCTCGGCTCCTTGAGCGCTTCGAGCAAGCCGGTCTTGGCGTTGGGCGCAAGCTCGCGCGTCAGCGATCGGGTATGCAGATCGCCGTCGATCAACAGAGTGCGGTGTCCGGTCAAGGCGGTCAGGTGGCCCAAATTGGCGGCGACCGTGGTCTTTCCTTCCTTGGGGAGCGACGAAACGATGCCGATCACCTTGATCTCGCGCGTCAGCCGCGCGACGTCGATGGAAACCTTGATGTTCCGCAACGTCTCGGCAAATCGCGAGAATGGATGGTCGACCACATAATGCGACAGCGACGGCACTTTTCCTTTCGCTGGCGAGGTGTCGATGGGTAACAGCGCGCGCGCTTTTCGTGCAACGACACTTTTCGGACGGATGTCCGGAAGGACACCAAGGCATTTCACGCCGAGTTCCTCTTCGACCTCGCTGGGCGACCGTAAGACGTCGCTCAGAAGTTCCCGGGAAAACGCTGCGCCCAAGCCGAAGCAAAGCCCTCCCACGATACCCCCGAAGATAGAAAGCAGGGTTCTCGGCGAACTTTTCTGGTCGGGCTTGACCGCGGTACTGATGATACGAGCCTCGCTGATCGGGAAGCTCTGATTCTGCGTCGCCTGCTGCTGTTTCTCGAGGAAATTGTTGTAGAGGTTGCGATAGGTATCGGCCGCGCTCTCGAGGTCGCGCAGCTTGACCTGGGCCTGGCCGGTATTGCCGGCCTGGGCGACCAACGCCTTCATGTTTTCTTCGAGCGAGGTTTCGCGGCTCTTGGCGATCGCATATTCGCTGCGATAGGAATCGGCGATGCGGTGGACCTCGTCGGCGATGGCTTTGCGCAGTTCTTCCATGCGGTTGGCGAGGTTGATGGACGCCTGATGAGTCTTGCCGTAACGGGTCGACCAATCGGCATATTGGGCGGCGAGATCGAGATACTGGGCGCGAAGCCGGGTGATCACCGTGTTATTGAGCGCGTCGGTAACCGTCGGTTGGGCGATGTCCTTGTCCGAAATCGCTTCAATCCGGTCGAGGCGTGCCTTGGCTTCGGCGGTAGCGGCGCGGGCCTGGATCAGCTGGGCGTTGACGTCAGATAACTGCTGCTCGCTCATCAAGCCGCGGCTGGTGCCGACGATATTGTTCTGCGCCTTGAAGGTCTGGACGGCCCGATCGCTCGCGGTCGCCTGTTCGCGCAGTTCGGCGCTGCGCTGCTGCAGCCACTCGCCAGCACGCTTGGTGGATTGGTACTTGGCTTCGAGCGCTCCCACGATGTAGGCGTCGGCGATCGCGTTCGCGATCTGCGCGGCCTTGTCTGGGTTCAGCGATCGGAAGCTCAGGGACAGAACGTAAGTGGTCAACACGCGCTCGACTTTGAGGTCCCTTTGGATGGTCCCAACCGCGCCACGTTCGATGCGCTCCTGCGAGGCGGGGCCACCCGAGCTGAATAGCGAGAACACCTTGCCGATGACCAGTCCAATCATCCCGGGCTGGGAGCCGTTAAATTCAGGATCCTTTGCGAGTTCCAGGCGTCGGACGATCGACAGGAGCAGATCATCGGAGTTGATGATCTCGACCTGGCTGTCCACATAGCCCGGGTCGATCAGCGCGTTCGGGACGGCGCTGTCCTTGTCCAGAACCTGGGTCTGACGGGTATCCATCAGGATTCGCGCGTTCGCCGTGTACATCGGCGTCGCCGTCAGCAAATAGAGGAAAACAAGCACGAGAGCGCAGCCGGTGATCGCCACTATCAGCGGCCATTGCCGGCGCAAGATATCGAACACGCGCTCGGCGCTCAGCGTCGTTCCACCGAACTCGAAGCCGTACTTTTCGCGGGGCTGAAACTGATCTCTGGGTTGATACATTTGGGGTCTAGTATGCTCTTAAGAAGCTAGTGTGGGAGCGGTACACTTGCGAAAGGGTCCTTGAGTTCGGTGCCGTATTCTCCGTTCATGAGACCCGTGCTCGGGCGGACGGCGCGACCCGAGCGACCCGAAGGAAGCGGTGCGGCTGGTAGTTCCCTCGAAGCCTCGACCTCGGCCGAGTAACCGGAAAGAACCGTATAGTCTTCCAATTTTCGAACAAATTCATTGATCTTTTGGGCGGCTTCCGGCCTCGACCTAAGACAACGCGCCTCGGCGCGGCGCAGAGCTGCGCCGATGGCGGGACGATCGGCATTGGGGGCCTCGCTCGCCAGCGTGCGCACTGCAGGCAGCACCGAAATGTCGGAGACAAGATATCCGGTGAGCCGAGGTGTCAGATCTTCTCGCTTGTTGCGCAGATCCCGCAGCAGCCAGCCGGGATCTGCCGCGAAGGTTTGCAGGACAAGCGGAGATGCGCGCTCGGACAGCTCGACGCATTTAGCCTTGCAGGCGGTTGCGCTGATCGCTGCGATGGTCGAGCCCATTGCGATTGCTGCCAGCAAGCCCACCCTTCTCGTGCCAGACCTTTTGGTATCGTGCTTTCTTGCATCATGGCTTCGTTGGAGCTTTGCCTTGTCGTTCATGTGTTCGTTCCTGAGTGAACTGCGAGGTAAGCTTCAAACAAACTCATGGGCAAATATGTCGAAGAACTATGTCAAATTTTTGTGCGGTGCAAAATGTGGCCATTGGGTGGTGATGTGCCGGATGAATTTCGCGCGAACGCGCGGAGCATAGTCCGCTTGACCGTGGTCCAAGGACTAGGCAACCGCGGCTGCTGCAGAGTGTTCCAACCCGCGTCTAACCCGATGCACCGGCAAGGAGTTCCCATCGCCGAAGCGCCGAAGGTGGAGCGGCGCAAGATGGCGCAAGATGGCGCAAGATAGAGCAGGGCCAGGCGGATGCTAAGCAACAATTCCGCCACGGGCGACTCTTGTATCCGCCGCAAGAAAAAACGCTCGAGTGAAGGCACGCAAAAATAGCAGAGGATAGCCGAACGCAAGCTTGAGGCGGTTGCCATCCTCGAAATGCGTCGAGAAGCGGCACCATCAAGAATTTTCTCGCGGAAATTCCTAAAAATATTTTTCTCACGAAAGTTCCCACGAGGGATCGAGCCCGCGTTGAGGAGAAATAACTGCACAGATCATCACCATGGCTGCAATGAGCGGAAGCAATAGCGAAAATTTCTGCCGGTCGCTGCTACCGAAATCAGCAGTCAAAGGACTGAACGCGAGCACGGCGGTCCAGATCTAGACCAACTCTGTTGATCCAGGTGTCAACGGCGCCAGCACGAAGATTGAAATGTCGTGACGCGCGAAACTGTGTGCGAGTTCTAATCTCTAAAACTCAAAGAGAATGCGGCGTCTTTGTGGTGATCGTTAGCACTGTTTGCAGCAACGCGTCGCGAACGCGAGACATCAGATGAAATTAAAGTCATCAGATGAAATTAAAGTCATCGCCGCGCATCACGACAGCCCTGCGGAGGTCGCACGTTGAAAACGCGATCGAGGTCTTGTACTAATGCTGCGTTGCGAAAGACGGTAGGAAGCGGATGACGACGGTGGTTCATCGTGAAAAAGCTCACTTTCTGCCGCTGGACAGTATCCGTGGAATCGCCGCGACTTCTGTCGTCATCCATCACCTCATTCTGATGCCGACGTTCCTCAAGGCGTTTCCGCAAAACGCCTGGGTGAACTGGTCGTTTTTTCGAAGCGCGTGGCTCCTGGTCGACCTGTTTTTTGTTCTCAGCGGGATCGTCATGTCGTTGAGCTATGCGCAACTGGATTTTGGCCATTTCTCGTTGCGCGAATTCATGGTGCGGCGACTGGCGCGTGTCTATCCGCTGCACATCGTGATGCTGTTGGTGATGCTTCTCTTCCGGTTTGTCCGCATCGGCCTGGTCATGGCCGGAATAGTCGTCGCGATGCCCGCAGCGTTCGAGGTCAACAACGCCTATTCTTTTTTCCTCAATGTCTTTCTGCTGCATTCGCTCGGATTCGTTGACTATCTGAGCTGGAATGCGCCGAGCTGGAGTATCAGCGTCGAATTCTACACCTATCTGATCTTTGGGCTTGTGCTGGTTCTGGCGCAGCGGTTCGGTTCCAAGCGATACTTTTATGCGTGCGCTGTGCTTCTCGTGGTGGGTAGCTGGCTTGCGCTGGTGGTGGCTCTCGGCAGCAACGGCATCGGCGCTCAAAATGATTTGGGCATGCTCCGATGTATCACCAGCTTTTTCCTCGGCGTGCTGGCGGTGAAGGCGGTGTCGCAAGTACCACGCAACCTTGGCCCTGTTTTGCAAAGTGCTATTCAGCTCAGTGCGCTCGTTGCGGGCGTGATCATTGTTTCGCTGAACGAGGCCTATCCCCCAATCAGCTTTTTGGCGCCTTTCGCATTCGCTGTTTTTCTCGGCAGCCTGATGGCCTTTCCTGATGCCCCGCTGTTGCCGAGGGTTCTCGTCACCGCGCCGCTGGTCTGGCTGGGTCGGCGATCGTACTCCGTCTACATGGTGCACGCCTTCGTGGTGCTGCTCGCCGAGTATTTCGTCCGGGCCGTGGGGCCGCGTCCGATCGCGGCGCTCGATTCCATCTGCGGCGGGCTGGCGGCAACGATTAATCTTGTCGTGGCGCTCGCCGCGGTGCTCGTGATGTCGAATTTCACCTATCGTTACGTCGAGCTTCCGGGAGGCAAGCTGCTCAGGCAACTTTTCGGAGCATCTTCGGATTTTTCCGCATCGTCAGCCGCCGCTCCGTCCGCGCGGCCATCGAACTGAGGTCCGAGGAATATGATATTGAGCCAGCGTCGTTTTTCACTGCCGAGCGGCTTCTCTTTCGAAGCCATCGTGCTCGGATGCTATCTGGTCCGAGACGCATTCGGCGGCGTGATGCGATACTACACCAACGTCTTGCACGTGGACGCGCTGTGGTTCACCCCCGATTTGTTGGCGATGCTGTGTCTTGTCCAGTTCGTCAGACATTGCATCATTCGCAACGGGAGCACCTTTGCCGCGCTGGTGCTGTTGCAGGTCCTGCTGTCGCTGGTGCTCGGTTACTTCATGCTTGGCACCTTCAATGCGTTGTCTTCATCGTTCAAGATGATGCTTCCGGTGTTTGTCGGATTCTGTTTTTGCGATTCCAATCTCGGCTCTTACAAGAGATTGTTGGCGGTTATCGCCGTGACTTTCTACCTGTCGCTGGTGGGCGTCTTGATATCGAAATTTTGGGTGATGCCGTGGGTCGGGTTCAAATATGAGGCGTTTGGAGCAACTCGGGAAGCCGGCCGGCTGTGGTGGGCCTTTTCGGCGGATCAGCGGATTTCGGGCTTTGCAGCTGATAACACCATGGCCGCGTTCTTTATTCTTATTTCATTTGTTTTAACGTCCATCCGCAAAAGCGTTTTCTGGTGCATCCTGTTCGGGTCGATTGCGCTCTACGCTGTTGACCTGACCACGAGCAAGACCACCATGGGCGTGCTTGGGTTCTATTTGGGGCTGCTCGTTATTGTCCGGATGATTCCCGAGCACGAACGATTTCCCGCCGTACGAGGGTTTGCATTGTGGTCGTATGCCGCGATTCTGGTTCCTTTCTTTCTGATCTTGTTGGCCGACGGCACGATGGTCGGCGAGCACAATCTGCTCTACAGCATCCTGGATCGCATCAACAACAGCTGGCAGCTGCCGTTTGTTTATCTCAGCCAGCTCATGCCGGTAGGTATCATCACGGGATGCGGTGCCGGCTGCTTCAATTATCCGCAACAATTGTTCTCGTCGCTAGCGCCTTATTGGGTGCCGGTCGATAATTTCTATATCGGGACTTACCTGCAGTTTGGCCTCCCCTTCGTCGCGTTCATGTGGGTGGTGTTCCGATCGAGCTTTCAGGTCACCGACGTCTACAAGCTTTCCCTGATTTTTGTGAATAACCTCTTCACGATCACCGTCCTGAACTATGGGCCGGCAACCGGCCTGTTGATGATCGCCTTGGGCTTCAGCGAGGCATTCTCGTATCGGTCATCGGGGTTCACGCGGGGCGCTATTCCGGGAACGGCCCGGCAACGTTTGGTTACCGGCACGGCCTGAAATGGGATCCGGCTCTTTGGGGCCATGAGAGAGGCGCGATGAATAGACGTCTTGCATTTATCGATACGCTGCGCGGCGTCGCCGTGCTGTCAGTGGTGCTGCAGCATTCACTGGAACTGATCGTGTCGAGCCACACGACAGGCAAGTATTATTGGGGCTTTCAGGATGCGATCGGATATTATTTCAATTTTGGCAGATTTGGCGTCGTCCTGTTTTTCTTCGTCAGCGGCTTCGTTATCCCCTACAGCTTCCCGAAAACCGCAACGCCTGTTCGCGACTTCACGATCAGCCGTTTCTTCCGACTCTATCCGGCCTACTGGTTATCGATCCTGATCGGGCTCATTTTGATGCCGCTGTTGGCTGAGGGCACATACCCCCTTCGGCAGATTGTGGTCAATTTGACCATGTTCCAGACTTTTGTGAACGTTCCAAACCTTTGGGTATTTTATTGGACGCTTTCGATTGAGTTGATCTTTTACATCGGCTGTATCGGCTTGTTCGCCATGGGCCTCCTCAATCAACGCCTGACCGCGTTTTACATCGTCGTCGCCGCGTCGCTGATTGGTATTGTCGGACCGCTCATCGTTAATTACTGGATTGTTTGGCGGCTGATGGAGGTCGCCTTGAACCTGACGGCTATGTTCCTCGGAAAGGTAGTGCGGGACACGGTCATAGGCGGACGATTGCGGTGGTGGCACGTCGCTATCGGCGCAAGCCTCTATTGCGTATTTGCGGTTACGATTTCACTCAAGCTGTACGGTGGGTATGGTAGCGAATACCATGAGAACTTCTTCTTCGGCTACGGGATCGCATCTGCCTACGTTGGCGCGGCCATCATGTTCATTTTTTTCGCCGCGTTCGGCGAGCGCATGTCCTCGCGTTACATGGCGTTTGTTGGCGTCGTCAGCTATTCGGTCTATCTGACGTCGCCCTTCGTGATCGTGTGGATTTCCTATGCGTTCGGTGTGGGTAGCCGTCCCGTGGAATGGGCTGTTCTTGTTGTCGGCGCGGCGGCGTTGTCGGTCCTGGTCAGCTGGCTGACATACTCGATCGTGGAGAAGCCGCTTATTTCCTACGGGCACAGATTTCGTTCGCGATCCAGTCCCGCCGTCGCGCTTGAGCCCTCGCTTCGCGGCCAGGGTGCTGCGGAGTGACGGCCGCCATGGCACGCGAGCCGCAGGCCGAGCTTGGCAGCGCGTTCGTGCCGTCAGTCCAGGGCCTTCGCGGCGTGGCGGCGCTCAGCGTGCTGATGGATCATTTTTACGACATGCCGAAGGGAGGCGTGTACGATCTCCCGAATCCCGGCTTCCTGCCTCCGCTCTGGGAGTGGCTTCAGTCGGTCATAAATGTCGGCGGGCATGGGGTCGAGTTGTTCTTCATGATCAGCGGCTTCCTGATTCCCGCAAGCCTGGTACGACATGGATCGATATCGAAGTTCTTCTTTGATCGCGTCTTGCGCATCATGCCCGTCTTCGTCGTCCTGCATCTCGCCCTTTTCACCGTCGGACCGATCGTCGGCTACAAGTTTTTTCGGGGCATCGATATCGGCCACTACCTTGAGCTTTTCTTTGCCAATCTGTTCTTTTTGCAGGATGCGCTGGGGCTTCCGATCGCCCAGCAGAATGCCTGGACGCTCACCTACGAATGGGCTTTCTATATCTGGTTCGCCCTGATTTTCGGCGCCGTGGCGCGATTGAGAAACTGGATAGTGGCGGCGCCGCTGATCGCTCTTGGGCTTCTCTGCGTCTTGCACTGGCCGATCACCGCTTTTTTCGGCATCGGCATGCTGTACAGCGCCGTTGACTTCCGCATCCCGATCGCGGGCAGAGCCGGTCTGGTGGCGGGCCTGATCTGCACTGCTGCCATGTATGCTTCTCTGGTGCTGTTCCATCCATTTTTCGGCCTGATCCCAGGCTTTCTTCTGTTCGGCATGGTGCTGGCCTCCGGTTCCGGGTTCAGCAATGCCTTGAGTACGCCGGCGCTGCAATATCTCGGCAAGATCAGCTACAGCCTTTATCTCGTCCACCCTTTTGTGCTGTTTCCGTTGCAAGTGATCGGCCTCAAGCTGGTCGGTCGCGGGGTTGATCGCTGGCTGCTCTGGTCGGCATTCGTGATTCTGGGATTGGTCCTGTCGCTGGTCGTGAGCGCTTTGAGCTACGAGCTCATCGAAGTACGCATGCGACGTTTCCTGAATAGTTTCCGGGATATGCTTTTTCGGTCGCCTGTCGAAGTCGGCAACCCGGTCTGACGATGGTTTGCGGAGATGGCCGCTGCGCCAAACGCCCAAGAACGACTCCAGAGCATGATCCGGAAAAGTGAGTACCGGTTTTCCGAAAAGATCATGCGCAAACAAAAAGATAGAGCGCGATGACGATTCGAAGAAAAGTCATCACGCTCTAGGCGCGACCAATCACGTTCAGATAGGCGGAAAATACCTTATCGGCAATGTGATCCCAGTCCATCTGCCCAGCCGCCGTCAGCTTTGCTCCCTCGGCAAGCTTTGCCAAGAGCGTTTTCGACGTCAGGGTGCGCTCCAGAGCATCCGCAAGTGCCGAGGCATCGCCGGGTGGCACAAGCAAGCCGTTGACGCCGTCCTTTACAATATCCGGAATACCGCCGGTCGCACTCGCGACGACGGGGCGGTGGTTGCCGAACGCAGACGCTAGCACGCCACTCTGGGTTGCATCCTTGTAAGGCAGTGCGACCACCTCGGCCGATTGGAAGAGGACGCCTGTGTCTTCCGGTGAGATGTAAGCGTCGATCGGCTCAACCGTCGGCATGGTTGCCATCCGAGCGCCGAGCCGCGTCATCTCCGGTCCGCGTCCCGCAACCACAGCTTGATGCTGCACGCCGCGTTTTACCAGGATATCCATGGCATCCAGAAATACATCCAGTCCCTTGTATGCGAACATGCGCCCGAAAAACAGGATCCGTCCCGCCAACGGTTGGACCGGTGCCGCGCCCTGAGGTGGAACCATCAGTACGCCGTGCATGGCAGGCTTGATGCGCGCCTTGCAATCTCCCGACACGCGCCGAAACTCCGCGATGCAGCTTTCACCATGCAGCGTCACGAGATCGGCAGCGGCGCGCATTCTTCTGCGCAGGCGCTCCTCGATAGAGTTGGTTCCGGAGCCGCCTTCCGAGTGCGGGGCGGCGTCGTGCACCGTGAGGACCAGCGGTATTCGAAACGGACGCAGTATCTCGATCAGCGTTGCCGTGTAGTATTCGGGGACCTCATGGCAATGAACGACGTCAGGGCGAAAGGCAATGACGTCAAGGAAAGACTTCGGGATTCCGATCGCGCCGCGGCGTCGGAGGCTAAGATCCCGAATCCGGGTTTCGAATCCGAGGGGAACCGGAATCGCCGACAATTTCCATTGCTGGTTTGCATCCTTGCGATTGAGCACAAGCCGTACATCGCAATTCCGGGCCAGCCCTGCTGCAAGCCGGTACGAGTACTCGGAGAAGTGCGGTGAATAGATCGCTACGCGGAGGCGCCGTCCGGTTTCCGTCATTTTTGCGCTGCGCACGTCTGGTCTCATATTCGCTTTGGCTCGGGAGCGACAACCTTTATCCCGACGTTCACGTATCGTCGAATTTCCCTGCGGCTGGCCGGAAACAAATATATCAGGAGCAAGGAGACGACATATGACAGGATCAAACATATCGATAGGTCGAGCAGCGTTCGATTCAGCATCCAGCGATGCAGAAGATAAACCGCTGCAAGTGATGAAATCGCGCCGAGAAAATGCGGCGTCGTCATCCCTAAGATATCGCGACGACCGATCGGACCGCGCGCACCCGCGATCCACCATAGGATCGGAGTACGAAGAATCTCGCTGATGGAATACGCGATGGCTACACCGAGCGGCCCATGGGGCAGCCCGCAGACAAAGGCCGAAACAGACGTCGCTGCACTAAAAAAGCCCCACAGCATGTATTCTCGCGTTCGTCCCTGGCTGAGAAATATCCAGCTGGCCGGACTGTTCATCGTTTGCAGCAGGCCTGCCATACCGAGACCAACGAATGTCGGGGCGACGTCCGCCCATCGACTGCCGAGTACGATCGGTACCAGGGAGTCCGCCGTTGCAATCATGAACGCGACGCCCGGCAATACCACAACGAATGCAGGGAACACCGCGCGCAGAAAAGCCTCGCGATATTTCTCGGGCTGCTGCACCAGCCGGGACAATGTCGGAAGCATGACACGGATCATCGGATTCGTGACTTGCTGCAGCGGGAACAGCAGCAATCTATAGGCGCGGTTGTAGAGACCCAGCGGCACTTCGCCCCAGTACTTTCCGATCAGCACGCTATCTGCGTTGCGCGACAAGAACTCGGCAAAATTGAAACCTGTCACGCCTACCCCGAAGTGCAGCATGCCCTTGGCTTCTCTGATCGATCCAGGTTTTGACGGAAGCCATCCTGAACTCAGCCAGGCGCCGACCGCCAACACCACACCGGAAGCCAGGCTACCCGCAAGGATTGCCCAGTAGTCGTGATAAATCAGAGCCAGGATGCAGGCCGTGAAAAATCCAGATAGCGCAGCCGCCGACTCCAGGAGCGCGAGCGTCCAGAATCTCATCTGTCGCGTCAACAGCGCTAAATGCTGCACGTCGGCGCCGCTCAGTATAAGGGTGACGCTCATGGCCGAGGTAAGAACCGCCAATTTCGGATTGTTGTAAAAAAGACCAACAAGGGGAGAGAGAATTACTAAAGCGAGTGCCAGCGATATCCCCGCCAAGATGTTCACCCAGAACAACGACGTGAGATCTTTCTGAGTGAGAAATTCCTTCTGAACGGTCGCATGCCCCAGCCCGAAATCCTGGAACAGCACCACCAAAGCAAGTACTGGCGACGCCATCGCATAAATGCCGAAATCGGCCGGCGTCAGCAGGCGTGAAAGTACGACGACTGAACCCACTTGTGTAGTTACACGCACAAGCTGGGTTACGATCGCAGCAAGCGCGCCCTTCGCTACATTGCGGGAGCTCTGCGTCTCAGAAAAACTTAAATTCAGCTCTACCAATTCCGGTTTCCTTGACAGCAACACACAGTCGAACGTCCAGGCGCCATTTGGATTTCAATCGGGCGGTGCATTTGCTCGGCCGCCGGGCGGTCCGCGCAAGCCAAGCTAGAACTCCGATTTAAATTTCCAAAGGTCAACCGGAACTGCCTCAATCAAGCGCTGGGGATTAAACACAGGAGCGGCGCTCCGCTTGGTTCCAATCTCTGCTCCACATTTGTGGCATATTTCATTCAGGGCGCCCGACGGCTCGATAATATTCCTGAGATTTTTCTCTTGCTGATTGTCACGTACCGAGCAGCAATCCTGTATTGCCTCAGGGATGATCAGTGTGCGCAATGAGCCGGCCAGAGTCTGCCTGCAAAATGGACTCAACCCGTTTATTCCGGGACTCCTGGTGGCGTTGACATGGCAACAGATATGCAGCCGCGTGCGTCGAAGTCATGGACGAGATCGAATATGATGACTCACAGCCCGCAACGGCTGCGATCCTCGAAGTTAAGCTCGCGTATTTCTTCTCGTGCATCTAACTCGAGGACGTACGCCGCAAATTTGACTTAGAGGCAGAGCAGGACTGCGTTCTATGTTGATAAGCCCGGCAGGTCCTCCATCGATCGATGCGCAGATTGCGTTCCGATAATCGGGACCGGCCTTTTCATCGCATCTGTGACGGCGACGGCTTGAGGATTTGCGAGGAGATTGGTGTTCAACATGGAAACCGACAAAGCAACCGATAAGGCCAGAAGGTTCGTCGTTCTAGATTTTTACAGGTTCGTCGCTGCACTCGGTGTGTTTATTTTTCACCTGAAGCTTATCGACCAGAACATTTCCCCCGCCTGGAATGGTTCCTTCGGCCTTTTCGTGGATATGTTTTTTATTCTGTCCGGTTTTGTGATCTCCTACTCTTACCCTGCGAAATCCACCGGGACCCGATCCTATTTTCGATTCATGATACGACGTGTGGCGAGAATCTATCCGTTGCACGTCTTGACGTTATTTTTATTCGTCGGACTCACTCTGTTGGGTATCGCGGATTCGACCTTGACCTCGACCGGGAATCTGTCGGATTTCTTCTACAACCTGTTCCTCGTCCAAGCCTGGGGTGTAACCGATCACTTGAGTTTCAATTCACCCGCGTGGTCGATCAGTGCCGAGCTGTTTTGCTACATCCTCTTCCCGGTGCTCATGCTGGTGCGGTCAGCTACGGGGTTCTTGCCCACGGCTCGCTGCCGATTTGGCACGAACGGTCCCAGATGTACGGGGCTAATTTTGATTTCGGAATGCTGCGGGCCCTGCCGAGTTTCTTGAACGGCATCTTGTTGGTCATGTTGTTCAAGACGGTTGGCGTCCGGAAAAAGCCGATCGTTCTTGCGGGGATTTTGGTCTTCGCTCTCGCGGTCCTGATTCTGAATATTTTCGCAAAGCCGGATCTCGCAATCATTCTGTTTTCGCTGGCTATCCTGCTTACGGCCATCGGAGAAAGTGCATTCAAACAGTTCCCTGGCGCAGCGTGGCTCGGTCGGCTCGGCAATACCTCCTATGCGATTTACATGTTGCACGAACTGATGATTATTCTGATTTTCAAGCCGCTCTGGAATTATTTTCATATTAGCCCGGGCGCGTTTGGGCTGTTTGCTCTGGGCTGCTGCATCGTTCTCACGTTCGTCGCCGACTTCACATTCAGGTATGTGGAAAATCCGGCGCGGATTCTCATAAACCGGCTAGCCAGCGCCCAGCGCTTTCAATTCAATCGCAAAGAAGTTTTGCAACTCAGCACAAGCGATCGAATAGAAGGCTGACTTAGTGCTTAAGTCGCGCGCTTCTCGGCAATAACGTCCACGTACTTATGCGGATCATCCCGCCATGCGGTAATCGACGGTAGCAGTGTGCTGCAAATCTCATCCATGGATTTGCGGTCACTTATGGCCGCCGGGGCGTCGTCGGGTGGGCCAATTCGGCCCATCGAAAAGTTCTTTCGCAGCAAATCAATGATGATCTTGGGATCGCCACCCAAGCGGGCCATCAGGTATGGCGACCATTCCAATAAAAGAATGTCGGCCTTCGCCAAAGTCGCCTTGCCACCTGCAAAAACGAATGGCTCAGCGCCCTGTGTGTCTATTTTTACGAGTAGCGGACCATCGAGTTCCATCGGCAAATCATCAAGCCTGATGCACTTAACGTTGATTATCTTTCGCTCGGCTTCGCCCTCCTTCGCGGGCAGGTCGGTCGAAGCGTGCAAGCGATGATCGCCTAAATTTATTGTCGCAATTTCAAATGGAAGAACCGTCTCGCGATCAAAGATGGCAAGCTGATAGGTTTTGACATTTCCAGCTGGGCAGTTCTCTGCAATATTTCTTTCCAAGTTTTGGTAATTGTTGGGTTCCGGCTCGAAGGCATGACATTTGACCTGCGGATCGCTAACGGCGAGTGGGACCACCGTCATTCCGATGTTGGCGCCGATATCGAGATAGGTACCGGCTTCTGCTTTAAAAAAGCCCTTGATGAACTTGTTGGTTTCGTTTGACCATTTCCCGGTCTCGGCATAGCGCCTGAAGATCGTAAGATCCGTCGGCACACTTGAGAAAATTCCGTAGTCGCCGCGTGCCGACAGCCTGACTATGTTCAGTCGTTCAGACAGAGACGAAAGATACACAAATCCATAGCTTCGGATCAGGTTCGCGTCCTGCAAAAGCCCTTTGATAAATAGATGCCGCACCCTGACCGGTACCAGCGACCCCAGCACGCGGATCAACCGAAGAACAAAATCTTTCATTTTTCCGAACCCGAAGCCAGAGAAGCGCGGCGAACGCTGTGCCGCCTCCGATGTGCGATCGCGCGGACCGATCACACAACCAGACTAACTTATACGGCTTGGCCGAAATATTTCCAAGGATGTTTGAGCTTTGTCATGAAGCGTCGCTGTCATGGAAGCGTCGCTTCAACCGTGCGATGGTGCGGCCTGATGGACGCAGGCTCGTTAGCTTGCTCGATGCAGCGAGGTGCGCGACCTTCTTTCAAAGCAAGAACCGCTTTCAAAGCAAGAACCGCTTTCAAAGCAAGAACCGCTTTCAAAGCAAGAACCGCTTTCAAAGCAAGAACCGCTTTCAAAGCAAGAATCGCTTTCAAAGAAAGAATCCGACACCCCGCCTGGCCTCTAGTTGAGCAAACAGATCTCAGGCAAACAGGAAGTTGCTGTGATCCAGGCTGGCGGCGCTGACGTTCTTCAGGGTGATCGAGTCGGTCGCCGAGAGATGGACCAGCGTATCCGATCCGGATTGTGCAACCTGAAGGTGGCTATAGTCAGCAACCAGCGATTGCGCGATCTGGATCGTGTCATGATTGGCCGCGGTCCCTGCCACGAAATTGCTGATCTGCTCGCTGCCGTGATCGAACACGATATTCTGACCCGAACTGACGGCGTTGATGTTGTGCGTCAGACCATTGGCGTTGAGCACATCAATCGACACGAGGCTGCCGTTGGCGGCGTAGCTGTCATGCTCGGTGGCGCCTGGCGAGCCCGCGACCTGGAACTTGTAGATGTCGGTAGCACCATTCGGGTGCACCACGGTCGACATGGTCTCGGTGCCGGTGGCGTTGTAGTTGTTCGACGTATTGGTTCCATCGCTCGCGATCACCTGAGTAAAGTCGAGCGATCCATCCGCATGCGTGCGGGTGACGCCGACAACCTTGCCGGTCGCATCGAGATGCTGGTCTTGGGTCGTGTAGGTCTGGCCGGTGATGTTATAGGCCCAATTGTCCTGGGTATGATCGGCGTTGACAATATAGGCCGCCGTCTTCACCCCGGCGGTGTAGACCGTCGTGGAATAGTAGCCGTTCGCCTGCTGCACGACCTCACTGGAGAGGTTGCCCGTGGCGTCGTAGAAGTCGGAGGTCTTGGTGCCGTCGCTGGTCTGGACCAGATGGAAGGCGGGCGTGCCGTCGCTATGGCTTTGCAGCTGCGTGGTCAGGAGCCCTGTCGCATCGTAGGTGTCATGTTCGCTCGTGTACGCCTGACCCTTGATGTTCAGAAGGGAGACGTCTTTGCTACCATCGGGATGGAAAATGGTCGACACCGTCTCGGTGCCGGTGGCGTCGTAATTGTTGATCGTGGTGGTCCCGTCGCTGCCGACGATTTCGGAAGAATCCAGCGATCCATCCGCGTGCATGCGGGTGACGGCGGTGACCTTGCCGGTCGTGTCGAGATGCTGATCTTGCGTGGTGTATTGATCGGCGTTGGTGATATAGGCCGCCGTCTTCACGCCGGCGGTGTAGACCGTCGTGGAAGAGGAGCCGTCCGCCTTCTGCACGGCCTCGCTGGTGAGGTTGCCGGTGGCGTCGTAGAAATCGGACGTCTTGGTGCCGTCGCTGGTCTGGACCAGATGAAAGGCTGGCGTGCCGTCGCTATGGCTGCGCAGTAGATTGGTCAGGGACCCGCTCGCATCGTAGGTGTCATGTTCGCTCGTGTACGCCTGACCCTTGATGTTGAAAAGGGAGACGTCCTTGCTGCCGTCCGGATGGAAAACGGTCGACATCACCTCGGTGCCGGTGCCGTCGTAATTGTTGATCGTCGTGGTCCCGTCGCTGCCGATGATTTCCGCAGAGTCCAGCGATCCATCCGCATGCATTCGGGTGACGGCGACGACCTTGCCGGTCGTATCGAGATGCTGATCTTGCGTCGTGTAGCTCTGGCCGGTGACGTTGTAGGTCCAGTTGTCCTGGGTATGATCGGCGTTGACGATATAGGCCGCTGTCTTCACGCCGGCACTGTAGACCGTCGTGGAGT
>WNFM01268172.1_pt1 | contig 23886 bp, 21 predicted proteins | sample 5400271 | NCBI WGS metagenome assembly WNFM01 (sample SAMN13153352, study PRJNA577476) | soil metagenome | isolation source: 60 cm saprolite on Douglas fir-dominated hillslope | place: USA:California | collected 2013-09-17 | reverse complement strand
ATTGGCGCTGCTGTAGCTGGTCTGGGCGGCGGTATAGCCCTGGAACAATATATACAGCGTGGTGGGTTGAGCAGTCTGTTGCATGGCCCAGCGGCGAGTAGTATACAGACCGGGCACCTCTTGCGACATGCTGGCTTCGGAGCCTCTGCGGATGACATGGTAACATTCAGCAGTCTCGGTTACAGCAGTGCTGTGGACCGCTTGCTAAACTATACACAGGTCTCAGATGATGATATGGAGAAACGCCTCAAGGCTCTGAACCTGAATTTGAATAAGCCTGTAGATCAACAACGCTGGTGGCTATTGCGGATGGCCTGGACCCGGCGTCCATTATTGGAAAAGATGACCCTGTTCTGGCATGGAGTCCTGACAACCAGCTTCCATAAGGTTGGCGGCCCTAAAGCCTATGCCCGCATGATGATTCAAAACCAGTTTTTGCGTGATCATGCCTTTGATACATATGATACTATTCTGCTGGGTATTACCAGTGATCCAGCCATGCTCTTCTACCTTGATCTCACTAAAAGTACAAAAAAGGCACCTAATGAGAATTATGCCCGCGAGTTAATGGAACTATTCACGCTGGGGTTAGGCCACTATACGCAGCAAGATGTATACGAAGGAGCAGCCGCCCTTACTGGCTGGCATGCCAGAGGTTTGACCTCGCATTATAACCCGGGCGATCATAATGATCTGTCTAAGACCTACCTCCAGCAAACAGGAAACTTTGATTACAAAGACGTGATACGTATTCTTACCAATCACCCGGCTACGCCATGGTTTATCTGTCGCAAGCTGTTTACCTTCTTTGCCTATGAAAGTCCTAGTGATGATGATCTCAAGCCATTGGTGGATGCCTATGTGCAGAGCGGCCACAATATGGGTGAGGTTATGCGTACGCTGCTGCTTTCACCGCAATTCTCTGCAACCCGGGCCTACAGGAGCCGTATCAAGTCACCCGTCGAGTATGCTGTTGGTGCATACAGAGCACTGTCTATCCAAGGTGATGGCAGCGGACTGCCGACGCTCGTTACCTTGATGGGTCAGACCATTTTTGATCCGCCCAATGTGGCCGGTTGGCCGGGTGACAAAGTAAGTGCGTTATGGTTGAATAGTGGTACCTGGATGACGCGCTTGAATTATATCGATATCCTGTTGGCACGTGGCACCTTCACGCGCCAGGGCAAAGGCAACCCCGTTGACTTGCAAGCAATCATCGAGACGAACAATATTGATACGCCCGAGCGCTTTGTCGATTACTTTGCCGCTTTCCTCCTTGATGGTGTAATTGACCAGAACAGGCGTACGCAATTGATCGATTACTTTACGACAAAAGATAGAAGTCGCAGTAATGCACATATCACGCTGAAGAATGGTCAAAGTTACCCATTAAACCGTGTGCGTGGAACGCTGTACTTAATGATGGCTTTGCCAGAGTACCAGCTTAACTAAGGGAGAATTACCATGAGACTTTCGCGCAGAGCATTAATAAAAGATGGTCTGTTGGCTGTTTCAGCAGGTATGGTCATGCCAGCCATTTTCAGCCGTGGCATTGCTTCTGCCCGTGCGCAGGCATTAGATGGTTCACGTATTGCCCAGGTTGGTGGTGAGCGTACGTTGATTGTTGTGCAGATGGCTGGTGGCAATGACGGCTTGAACACAGTCATCCCATTTAGTGATTCGCTTTATCACCAGATGCGTCCAACCCTGGCAATACCTGATGCCCAGGTATTGCCTTTGGATAATCGCCTGGGATTGCATCCCAATCTGGCACCTTTAAAACAGTTATGGGATGCCGGGCATCTTTCTATCATTGAAGGGGTGGGTTATCCGAATCAGAGTTTGTCGCATTTCCAGGCCATGGATATCTGGCAGACCCTTGACCTCAATGGCAATGGCAGCCAGGGTTGGCTGGGTAAGCTGGTGGCTGGCTGGGTGGACCAGGATGGTCATCCTTTCAAGGCTATGGATATTGGCGTACAAACCGCCCAGGCTCTATCGTCGATCAGTGCACCTGTGCCGACCCTGGCGAGCGTGAATGCCTATCGTGTCTATCCAGACCCGGCAGATACCGATAATGGCAATGCCCGTCTCCAGGCGCTGATGAAACTCTATAATACCTATCCAAGGTCTTCACCCTATGCGGCCCTGCTGGATACCACGGCACTCAATGCCCAGGAAGGGGCGCGTGAATTGCATACAGCAGATGCCCAATACCGTTCCATGGTAACCTATCCGACAGGTCCCTTCGCGGCAGGCCTCAAAGTCCTGGCGGAGGCGATTGTACAGAACCTGGGATTGCGTGTGGGCTATGTCACCCTTGGTGGCTTCGATACACACGCCAACCAGCAGCAGACCCATAATAGCCTGATGAAGACCCTGGCCGATGGCCTCTCGGCTTTCTACACAGACCTGGTAAAACATGGGAAGGCTGACAATGTAGTGATCATGACATGGTCAGAGTTTGGACGGCGTGTGGAAGAGAATGGTAGCCTGGGTACCGATCATGGTACGGCCGCGCCAATGTTTGTCCTGGGAAACCCTGTCAACAAGGGCATCTTTGGTGAGCCACCCAGTCTGAGCAGTCTGGATCATACCGGAAACTTGAATTATACCACCGATTTCCGCTCGGTCTATGCTACCGTGTTAGATCGCTGGTTAGGTGCATCTTCGGCCGATGTGCTGGGTGGCTCCTTTGGATCGCAAAATTTTCTGCCGCGGCCCTAAGCAGCAGCCTACTGCGTAGGCGCATTGGTTCACTGGCTTCCTCAGGAGAGTGAACCAATGCGCTTTTTTCTACTCCTCGTTGCCTTGCCACTGAAATGCGCCTATAATAGTGACTGAATGAGCACATAGTTTGAGGCACTTACAAGTCATGTCACATATAAAAAGATTGTTTAAGTCATCACGTGCCCGGGTCGCCGTGGTACTTGTAATTTTAGGTATTGCTGTCATCGTCAGCTTTTTTCTGCCCAAAGAATCTGATCCTAATATCGGGCTAACCAATGACCCTAGTGTTCCAACAGTGGGGATTACTCATCCTGTTGCGTCCCTCACTGTCAATCGTAGTACGAATCTTCGCGATGTGAATCTGACGGTGACACGTGTCGAAGAAGCAGGAGCATTTTCGGATGATCGCAAGCAGGTTGGTGCTTATACTGTGCGCGTATATGTGCATGTACAGCCAGGGGATAATGTACATGCTCCGCTAGGCATAGACTACTCTTCATCCGTTCATCTTATACTCCCCGATAGGCAGCAGGTTTCACCGAAGTTGATTGCCTTGCCTCCCGTTGTTTTCCCCAAGCAGTCTAAAGATGGTTATCTTGATTTTCCTGTGACGACCCAGATGTCCCTGGCATCATTGACGCTTAGTTTCGGGAATGGAACCGCGGTGGCTTTCAGCTAAACAGGTATTTTTAGGTAGCTAAAGAGAAAATTGACTGCTGGCATTCAAGCAGCACTTTTCTCTTTAGCTTTAATCTGCTTCTTCTGTCACACCAACGTATTCAATGCGATGCTGGACATCGGCAAGCGCCCGCAGCCGGGGAGCCTGGCTTGCCAGGTCTTCCGGGCTGCTACTTTGCAGCAGGTTCTCAAGGGTGAGATAGTATTCTACCAGCACCCGCTCGCCGCTGGTATGGTCTATACAGTCTTCCAGGAGAGCTTGCGCCTCTTCGTAGGCATCCAGGCGCTGGCGTGTTTCGTTCAGTTCCTGTTGCACATGGGCGAGCCTCTCTTCCTGGCTCTGCCGTTCGCGGCGACGCAAACGCGTTTCTGGTTGTGTTAGCATACTCAGCTCTTGCAGTGCCAGGGCTGCCTCACCCACTTCAAGTGTTGTTTCCTCGTAGCGGCGTGTAAGCCAGGCCCGTACAGCATGCAGTCGTACCAGGATATTAGCGCTTTCTGGCAGGCGCAGATTATCATCTGCCAGCAACTCGTCGCTACCTATCTCCGTTGAGGTATCGCTTATTTCATCATCAAAATCCATCAAATGTTCCCTCTGCAAGAATAACCACGCTTTAATGGTATCATGGTCTTGCAAGGGCCATATTTATTACGCACAAAAATGAGCCTGCCATAAAGAAGCAGGCTCATTTTTGTGCGTAACGAATTTTATCCCAAGGCTGTCTGGGTTGGCTCCACTGGCTCTACAGGGGCGAGCGACTCATCGTAGTCTGAGGGACTGGTGATGTCTTTGCCAGCTCCACCGGGGATCAATCCGAAGAGAGGCGTTAAGATAACACTGAGAACGAGGTTCAAGATCACGGCGGCAACACCGGCGTAGATCTGGAAGGTGATACCGCCCAGGGTTAATGGATAGGCCTGTACCAGTGCTTTCGATGTACCCGCGATAATGCCCGAGAAAGCCATCAATGTCCCCACGATCATGCCCGCAGCCCAGCCTACAAGCATGGCCCAGCGATTGAACCAGTTAGTGTAGAGGCCTATGAACACAGGAATAAGTGTCTGAAGTATCCACACTCCACCCAGGAGCTGGAAGCCAATGATATTGGTAGTTGGAACGAAAATGATGAAGAGCAGCGCGCCAAATTTCAGCACAAACGAGGCGATCTTGGCTGCTTCAGACTCTTCGCGATGTGAGCAGTTAGGACGAATATACTCCTTGTAGATGTTGCGTGTGAACAGATTCGCGGCTGCTATGGACATCACTGCAGCCGGAACCAGAGCTCCTATCGAGATGGCGGCAAAAGCGAAGCCCGCGAACCAGTTAGGCATAAGCGTGGTGATCAATGTGGGAATGGCGGCATTGCTGGCAGCGGGCGGTTTGGGCAGAGCGAGGGCCATATAGCCAAGCAGGGCCAGCAAACCAAGCACCAGGGAGTAGATAGGCAGCAGAGCCGTGTTGCGCTTGACGACATCTTTTGAATTGCTGCTCAAGGTACCGGTGAGTGAATGCGGATAGAGGAATAGCGCCAGGGCCGAACCAAAAGCCAGGGTGCTATAGGCTAAGAGCTGCGGACCGGTTAAAAACTCGTGGAAGGTCTTAGGGTTATGAGCCGCTTGATAGCTGGCAGCTTTACTAAAGATGTTGCCAAAGCCACCCAGTTTGGTCGGGATATAGATGATTAAAACGGCGACGACGATTAAAATCATGATATCTTTTACCATGGCGATCATGGCAGGCGCACGTAGCCCACTCGTGTAGGTATAGGCAGCCAGGATAATAAAGGCAATCAGCAGGGGGATGTCGACTTGTGCACCCAGGATGTTGACGTTAAGGGGAATGCCCAGAGCGGCAAGCGAAACTTGAATGCCAAACATCTGGAGGGCGATGTAGGGCAGCGTTGCCAGGATACCGGTAAATGCCACTGCCAGGGCAAGCGAGCTACTACCAAAACGATCTTTCACAAAGTCGGAGGCAGTTACGTAGCCACGCTGCTTGCACACTGTCCAGAACTTGGGCATCAAGATAAAGATTAAGGGATAGACCAGAATGGTATATGGCACTGCAAAGAAACCAAGCGCACCTGAAGCAAAGACGGCTCCCGGCACAGCGATAAACGTGTAGGCTGTGTAGAGATCACCTCCCAGCAGAAACCATGTTACCAGCGTGCCAAAACGCCGACCTGCTAATCCCCACTCATCGATATGGGTAAGGTCCCCGCGCCGCCAGCGCGCCGCCACAAAACCCAGGACGGTGATAAGAACGAAGAAAAATATGAAAATGGTTAGCTCTATAGGGTCGATATTGGACATCGATGATGTCTCCCTTCTTCCGTGGTGACTCCGTTGTAGCCAACGTAGGATACGATCATAAGTTCTCGAGCCTCTTGGAGTGGATTACACTCCTAGTACGAAGAGCACTGCCGTCAAAATAGCAGTAATGAAAATCCAGAGCAGTTGGAACCAGTAGAAGAACGGAATGCCTAGCAACTCAGGGCTCTTGAAGTTATAAAAAGGAGGCCAGAGCAGCACAATGAAGGGTATAAGTAGAAGTAGAGCGAGCCAGGTACGACTGCGCCCTGTAAGGCGAGTACGCGGACGGGTAGCCATAACGTTTCTCCTTTCGCCTCCTGCGTATATCAAGAGTACTTTTGACGTGCTGAGAAGAAATGATTGGTCCTTTGGTACGCAATAACTCGATCCGCAAAGAGGCAAGCTGGTCTATAGTGAGACCAGAGACTAAACAACGCGTTACAAGGGTAAAAGGCCATAATGGTTGAGATTTTGTGTACTACTTAGACATATCCTACGTCATATAATAGGCAATTGTCAATGGATCGAATATGCGCTTAAGAAGAAGCATGGGCAATATGTTAAAGCTTTCCCTTCCTATTCGTTCTAAAAGAGAAGAAGCCTATCGTATGTGGAAGTGGGAAAGTGGAATGGAAGAAGCGGAGATACATGACCAGGCACTGCCTGAAGGAACAGTTATTCTTGATGGTAAATATCGCCTGGAGCGACTCTTACATCAACGCCCACGCCTTAATCTTTACCTTGGACGACGCCTCTCTCAAGTGAAGCAGATTATACAGAAGCAGCCAGGATCTGAACTACCGGTGGCTATCCGTGAAATGGTATTGATTGGCCTCTCTTCCTCGATGCGCGAACAAATCAAACAGGCGGCCTATGAAGAATTTGTTTCACCTGTTGTGCATGTCTCGCCCTTCTGGCCTGGGGCAGGTGAAGGTATCTATCTTGAAGGTGATCGTCACTACCTTGTTATGCCACTGCAGCGTGCACATGATAAACAGCGTACCAATGCTGTAACCCTGGCCGAACTTCTAGTGAGTCGTTCTGAATGGCCGCTATGGCTGAACATGCATACAGCGCTGAAGTGGGGAATACAGCTCTGTCGTATAGTCGCGCGGCTTCATTGCCTGGGAAGCGTATTAGGAGATCTTGATCCTACTACTGTGCTGGTAGATGAAGCAGGTACAGCCGGGTGGGCTCCAGTGCTATTGCGGGCATGGCCGCCTGCACCCTATTATTGGCTGTCTTTGTCTACATTGCTGCCTTCTGCTGAACACATGGCCCGTGTATTTCCTATAGCCAGTATTTCTACAGACAATCCTTTTGTGGCACCTGAACTATTTGAAGGTCTCTCTGATGAACGCTCGGATGTCTATTCGTTGGGCGCCATTCTGTATTTGCTACTCACTCACTATGCTCCTCCTTCAGCCCTGCTGCGCCAGGGAGGGAGAAGTCAAACCAGGGCTACTATACCCAGAGCGTATGTATCGAACTCGTTAGAAAAGATAGAACTGATACCTCCTCATTTTCTTGATGCTTTGCTACCCTTGTCTCTTGAAGGAGTACTGCTACGTGCTTTAGAGCTTGACCCTATCTGGCGCTATGCCACGGCTTTTGAGTTGGTTGAGGCCTTAGAGGCTATAGACCTGGCACAGGTTGGTATGCATACCTCAGCAATTAGAGATGTGCTGGGTAACGTATCTCATCTTGGTAAAGCACTGAGATGGTTGAAAAGAGAAATCAATTTGTGAAAAGGTATTCCAGTGGAGCCTTTTTTAATCCATGCTACAGATCAAGCCTGTCCCATGGAGGGCCGCGCGGCGTACAGCGGTGAGCAAATCATGCGCATTTGCAGGAAGAACCTCATCGACGAGGGGAAAAGATAGCTGGTCCCTGGTTTGCTCCTGGCAAAAACGCCTGTAATCTTCCTGGGCCTGGATGCAGTCAGGCGGGCTAATCTTGTGCAAGCAGGAAGCCAGCTGCCAGACCTCTTCTTGGGTCAGATAGCCGCTAAAGGCTCCGAATGGCTCGCCTGTCTCATAGCTGAAAGGCATACGGCGGCGGCCGCAAGTCAGGTATTCAAAAAGGACCATGGCACGGATTGAGATATTGGCCAGCCAACTACGCAGTTGCATGATTTGGGTTTGAGAACCTAGTATAATACCCTGTCGCCTGGCCGACTCCGGATCATCTTCATTCGCGTAGAGATCAAATTCCTCTTCTTCATGCTGCTCAGGTACCCAGTCGTAACGCTCCACTTGCGAGCTCTGTTCGTTGACCTCCTGAGCCAGGTCTGCGAGTCCTGCAGAATTGAGCAGGGAGACCAGCTCGCCGCGGATCTCTTGTTCAATCTCTTCGCGTGCAGTGATGGTTTGTTCTTCCATCATGCCATCTGGTGGTGCATGAAACCAGGGCAGGCAGTATTCTTCGATAATTGCTCCCCAAATGCAGCGTAGAGCCGCGGAATCTTGATAGAGATGAGGGGTATAGTTGTGTAGGTATTGGTCGCTCAGTATTGTGAACTGTTCTGCTGAGCACAGCTTAGCATATTCTCTACGACTATGGGGTCCACGTGGCAAGGCATCTACAAATGTTTTTGCTCGCGGCCAGACGCACAATCTTTGCATTGGCTTGGGGAGGAACTGTTCTTCCAGGGCGCAGCGGGTGCGCTCAAAAAGTTGATGGATAGCAGTTTCATCTCTATCAATGAGCCAACTTGCAAACGCGGGCATAACGCGTTCTGCGTAAATTCCCCAATTAAAACCATGCACTCGGATTATCATAAAAAATGCACTCTTCCGCTGCTCCGCTTGTATCGGTCTACTTCGAAGTTTTATTTTACCATGAATGTTAGCTAAGACTATCGTACAAGCCCTATAACCGCATGCCAAATAAATAGCCCTAAGGTACTTACGTCTCATCAACGCATACAGCGCGGTTTCCTTAAGTTCTTAGTCTTATGACCTCGTAGGGCTACGATAGTATATAGTATATTCAGCTATTAAACTATTTATTATGCGCTGGTAAAAAGAATAAAGGTCTCTTTCGCTTTAGCTACTCTTTATTCTTTTTGGCCTTTTTCTTTAGCATCTTTGCCCTGTTGCATATACTGCTTTAGTGTATCACGTAAAAAGGCATCGTTGAGAGAGGGCACCTCTTCAGAGATGGCATCGGTCTTTGACCATAGTTGTCCACTGGATACAATGGGTAAAGCGCCACTGCTGTGATGCTCCTGCTCATCAAGCTTGACCAGGCGCGTAGGGGCGCGTTTCACCGGTTTGACCTGGTCCGTAAAGGACCCAAGATTGCCTGAAGGCCATGCAAAACTAGTAGCTGGGAATGCCGAAGAGGCTTGTTGAACCGGGTTATCTCTTTTCGCAGCTGAAAGATCGCCCATGATGGCAGGGGAATGTCCACTTCCTTGTATATTGGAAGAGAGACCGCCTGTGACAGGCGGAAGATGCCCGCTTCCACTTCCTCCAGGCGGGATACTTCTCGTGTCCATGATGGCAAAAGGATGCCCATTCTCTTTGCTATCCGGCGAGAAACCTGAATTGACATTTGAGAACTGTGTATTAGGCGGAGGGAAGCCATTACCGCCACCAGCAAAGCTCCCTGTATTAGGAGGGAAACCCCCGGCATTGGGAGGGAAGCCATTTCCATTATCTGGGAAGCCTCCGGTACTAGATGTATGAGTAGGTGGGAAACCGTTCATGGTGCCGGGGAAGGCGCTATTCCCGGCAGGAGGGAAACCATTCACCGTATTGGCTGTGTTCGCCATGAAGGTGGCTAGCGGGTTTACCACGGCTTCCTGGGACATGTTTGGTCCATTGTCGAAGCCATCAAAATTTGTATTACCATGGAGACTTCCTTCACGCGTACGTTTCCATGGCTTTGCCCCACTGGGCGGCAAACTCTGTTGTGATGCAGGGGAAGGTAACAGGCGTTTGCGCAATAATACCAGACCTGCTAGTCCCGCAGAGACGATAGCTACAAATATCAATGCGGCAACGATAAACGTAAAAAAACTGTTGCCATTGGTGGTGGTGTTGCTGCCTGGTTGATTTTGTGGTGGTGTGCCACTGTTGTTTGTTGTAGTCGTCGGCGCACCTGGGATAGTGGTTGGTGTTTGAAGGGCGCCGACGGATTGTGTTGATGTTGGTGCTGGTGTCGCCGTTGTCGCCGTCGCTGTGCCCTGCGGCGTTGTTGCTACTGTGGGAGTAGCAGTAGGAGTTATGCTCCATGTAGGAATGGGAGTAGGGGTATGCGTTGGTCTGGGGGTAGGAGTGGGAATATCGGTAGGAGTGGGAGTAGGAGTACTGGTTGGCGTAGGAGTGGGAGTGTTGGTAGGAGTAGGAGTATCGGTAGGTGTGACCGTAGATGTACCTGAGGGACTTAGTGGGGTAGTCGTGGTGAGAACAAGGGTTGGCGTATCTAATGAAGCCAGCTTGTGTGTCTGTTGCACGCCAGATGTGGCGGCATGAGTGCTTACATTTACCAGCATCAATGATACCAAGACAAGCATAAGGCAAAAAACTGCTGCAATTATATGTAGGTAAGGCCTTGAACTGCGGTCATCTTCCGCTTGTGTCTCGCTTTCCATGCTTAAATATCCTCGGCGCTTTACTGAACAAGGTGCTTGTAACCTGTGGGTATATAGATACTAGCGTAAGATAGGAGATGTGGTTGTAAATATGGTTAGCTACCTCTTCTATATACCGTATCGCCCCCTTAACATCAAGTGTAGATGTTCACCTGTCTATAGTCAAGCAAAGAAGCCAATGGTACCACTTTCCTGGTTCATACCAAAAGAAGAGAAGGGTCAGGTTGCCCATCTATGATGGCCTGACCCTTCTCTTCTTTGAAACAATTTAGTTTAGAGACAATTTAGACCAAGCCACTCTCGGCAGCGACACGGTCCAGTTCTCTCTTCAGTCGGTTGCGGTCTGCGCCAACGACACGTCCAACCTCAGCGCCACCCTTAAAGATGATGAAGGTCGGAATGCCCTGAATACCCAGGCGCGATGGTGTGCGTGGATTGGCATCGGTATCAACCTTCGCGAAGCGCACCTTGCCCTGATATTCATCGCTCAGTTTTTCATAATAGGGAGCGATAGCCTGGCAAGGGCCACACCAGTCAGCCCAGAAGTCTACTACTACTGGCGCATCCGATTTAAGTACCTTTGACTCAAAATCCTGGTCGCCTACATAGGTAAGATTAGCATGGTTTCCCATCAATTTCACACACTCTCTTTCAAGATAGTTTAGATCTTTCGCAAGGTTACACTTGCATTACTGTCCATTTGATTACAATAACATACTTGTGTCCTTACTTATTCCCTAATTGTGCGATCGCTTTCTCTATTATACAATTAAACCGGCTAACTTTTCAGCTCATCCAGTGAAAAGGAGGTAGGGGATCTTGTTCCCCTACCTCCTTTTCACTGGATGAGCTTTATCCAACCGCCGCGTAAAACCCTTGGCTTCAGCCATGAGGATATGAGCGGCGCTCCTTTCGGGGCGTGATTGGTGGGGATAAACCCACTTCCCATGCCCATGTACTTGACATTAACGGTAATCTGTAGTACACTTGTACTAGTTCATTTGCACACTGACAACCCAATAGTGTTTCTAGGTTCCAAGGTAAGCTCCCTTGGGTAAAAGCACTAGCGTACCAACTGTTTTGTGTGCCAGCCGATACACTGAGTCTAGAGCCCACAAGCCGCTCGGTGTGGTTGCAACGAACACCGGGCTCGGACGGAGCCTTCAGGAGCCATCCTGAGAAGCCCTATGCCTTCAGGCATGGGGAGTCGTCACCTTCATTTTACCTATTACTTCGATTGCCGCCCTGTAAAATCGACAGGATACGTAGGATGTAGAGGAAAAGGTTCAGGAGCGTGATAAACAGAGAGACCGTCAACCCGATGGCATTTGGCATTGTATCGGCCATAGACTTGGCTCGTTGTATGTAGAAGAGCACATAGCCGGAAAAGATCGCCACGCCAAAGAACGAAACGATCAGTTGGAAGAACGTGGTATGGAAAATGCCGCCAAGGAAGAGACCCAGTATACTGGTTACCAGCAACAGGATCACTCCAAAGAACAGGTAATCCGCCAGGCGCGAAAAATCGCGTTTGGTTGTCCAGGCATAGGCTGAAAGGGCCATCGCAGTGACAGTTGTAATTAAGAACGCCTCACCCAGGATATTGCTATTGGTTTGCAGGTAATAGCTAATAATTGGCGAGATCGACATCCCCTCTAAAAAGGTGAACAGATAGAGCAGGAACAGGTTGAGCCCAGGTTTCTGAATGGCGAAATTCAGAATGAACAGAACGGCCAACCCCCCCAGAGCTACTATCCAGTATGCGCCCACGCTAGTGATAAAGAACGGGCCAACAAACGTGCCCACGCTGGCAAAGAGAAATGAAAAGGCCAGCAGTCCCATGACCTTACTGAGCAGACCACCAGTCTGGGTGCCTTCAGAGCCGTAGGGCAGGGTTTGATATTGATAGCCTGAGGAGCCGAAAGCCCCACCTCTTTGGCCAAATGGGCGATTGTTATTGGGCATATTATACATATGGAAAACCTCAATTAGCAGACATCACGTCTAACAAACATTGTTCTTCATTCCCATGAAGAGAATCTAGTCCTGCTGAATATACGAAGCATATAGTTTAGAGGTTGCGTGGCAAAAGTTACTTTTTATGGCGCTTTGGCCGAGGCTGGACAGGGGGCTCATCAGCCTCCTGTACGACCAGAGGCGGCTCGCCGATATTGGTAATAGCACAGCGCGGATGATTCCTATCGGCGTGCCAATAGAATGAACTCCCGGCTGGTTTGGTCATTAAACCTCCACATACTGGGCAACGACGGGTTGGGAGTTCATCTTGACCCTCTGACATAGTTGTTACTCCTCTGGATTAGATACGAGCCGCATTCCGAGTGAGAAGGTATACTGTACACAAGCCTGGAGTCTGTTTTAGAGCACACTCCATACACCACAGATCTCGCAGAAAGCAATGCCCACCTCGCCGAAGGTCTTACTGCGTGTACTCCAGCGGTCGTAGGCGATAGCTAGCGAGCCACAATTCCAGCAGCGTGCTCGGCCGCCAGCTTTGCTTTCGTTGGCTAGTTGCGTGAGTAAGGTGCTGCGTGCCTCCTCCGAGCCAGTGTAGCCTGGATTATAGGCCAGGTGAAGTAAATTGCCCAGGGGTAGCGATATTTCATGTGTTGGCGCCTGCAAGGGTGTCGCCGCCTGGGATGCAGCAGGTGCTGGTTGTTGCTGTGCCTGTGGAGGCTGTGGCGGACGTCGGAAGAGTTCACCCCGTGAGGTGCGCCTGCCACTCTCAATCGTAGGTGCATAGCCCTGTTGCTCTGCACCATTGGTTGGCATCGGTGGAACGACAGGGGGAAGAGCTGGTGGAGGCGTCACTACGGGACCAGCCTCTGGGGCCGCCTGGTTTACAACCTCTGCCTCAGCTGACTCGGTAGTAGGCTGTTCAGCTGAAGTTGCTTCTGTGCTCTGCTCGGCTTGCTGTTCCACGGCATGATTATCGTTATTATTATTTTCCGGTTGCTCGGGTGGATTTGCGCGTCTACGTCGTGTTATTGGCATAGGAGATTGCTCCCTTAGAAGTAGTGTGTGTTTTACTGAGTTCGCATGCAGAGCATTATACCACAGCGGCATGAGAAAGTCTAAAGACGAGATGCAGGTAATTCTGTAGCAGCGAAACTGGCAGCCATTGGTGGCTGCCAGTTTCGCTGCTACAGAATTACTTATATAACGCTAGAGGATTAGCCTTTGAAGAAATCGGCGTTAATTTTGATAAAATGTTTCCATTCTTCGGGGGTGGCAGATTCCTCAAAAATAGCAGTAACGGGACATGCGGGTTCGCACGCGCCACAGTCAATACACTCATCAGGATTGATGTATAGCTGCTCAGCCTCTTCAAACCCTTCCTCGTTTTGTGATGGATGAATGCAGTCAACGGGGCAAACATCTACACATGAGGCATCTTTAACGCCGATACACGGCTGAGTAATTACATAGGTCATGGTTTACGTATCCTCCTCTTGGCACGCCTTTATAGAAATGCTCGGCGGCAAAGTTTATTTGTTCGGCCACATTCAGTATAGAGTGTTGGGCAGGTGATGTCAATTCCTTGACAAAGGTTGGGTCTGTTCGTTATAGTGGTGATAGTTAGAGTGTAATGTATTTCCTCGCTTAATGTTAAGAAGGGGGCCGATATGCCAGAGTATAGATATCCACTTGCGCTGTTCTGTTCGGGCATCGCATGCGGTAGGCATATGGCGGCTACTTTGATTGCTACACAATGTCTTTTCTCCCAACTCGCCAATCCTTGACCTACCTGTCGTAGTTTATCCATTATCAGCGAGATTAGCCTGGATCTAGTCTACTTTGCTGACCTGGTAGGCGTCTGCGCTTTTCTCCATACGCTGTATTGTTGCTATGGACACGCGATGGGTATTTTCCTGCCCTTTTCAGTAGAGAAAACTACCATGGATTTTGCCCCTATACATTTGAATAAGATTATAATCTGCGTACCTATTTGTACGTACCGAAACGAGGAAGATCAAGCATGTTGACGCAAATAGCAGATCCACTCTATCAACGCGAACTCGGTGATGGCCTGATCCTACGCTGGTCTACACCGGCAGACACGGAGAACATAGCCTATCTGACCAGTTCTGTCTTTCGTAATGCTCCTGATGCGCCAGTTAACACCTTTCTAGCGAATATGCTGTACGAGATGTTGGCCGGGCGGCATCCCGTTATGGGACCAGGCGATGTAGCCGTTGTTGAGGATAGAAGGAGAAAGGAGCATCCCCTGGTCGCCAGTACCTGTCTATGGCGCCAGACGTGGGAATACGCGGGTATTCCCTTTGAAATAGGTCGCCCCGAAATTGTCGCTACTGATCCTGACTATCGTAACCGTGGCCTGGTCCGGGCAATTTTTGGGTTGATACACGCTCGCAGTGAGGCGGAGGGACACCTTGCTCAGGGTATTACCGGTATCCCCTACTTCTACCGCCAATTTGGCTATGAGTATGCCCTGGATCTTGATGTGAGCCGGATAACCCATTGCGCGCTTATACCCCCTGCCAAGGAGGGCGTGCCTGAAGCCTGCTCCTTACGTGATGCTTCGTTGCAGGACTTGCCTTTGATAACCTCACTATATGAGCGTCAGCGGGCTGATTATCCTGTCTCAACACGTATAGATGAGCAGTGGTGGCGCTACCAGATACAGACATGGAATACTGTGGAGGCGGACGCACACTGGCACATCTTCATTATTCTCGCTGCCGATGGAGCGCCTGTGGGTTATTTAACCTTGCCAACTATACGTTGGCGACAGAGTATTCCTGTCTTTGACCTTGCTGTGTGTGCTGGGGTTAACTTACAGGCCATTATGCCAGCACTCTTGCGGACAATCCAGGTACAGGGAGCGAACTTACTCACGCCTCCCAAGGCTGAGCCCATCAGTAAGATCACTTTCTCACTTGGACAAAAGCATCCAGCCTATGCTGTTCTGGGTAGAGAACTGGCTTTTGAAAGAGATGTTCCCTATGCCTGGTATGTGCGTATACCACAACTGCTAAAATTCTTGCGCCATATTGCCCCCGCGCTTGAGCAAAGGTTGGAGCATTCAGCGCTGAGTGGTTATAGCGGAGAACTCGTCTTAAGCTTTTATCGTGACGGGCTACGCCTGGTTTTCGACAAGGGCCATCTGAGCTTGGCCGAGGATTGGCGGCCTCCAACCTGGAACTCGAACGAGCATGCTGGTTTTCCGCCATTAGTCTTCCTGCAACTGCTCTTTGGTCGTCGCAGCTTGCATGACTTACGTTATGCTTTCCCCGACGTGACTGTTAATAACGAGGCAGAATTATTGCTCGAAACCCTTTTCCCGGCCAGCCCTGCCTGGGTCATACCTTTGGGTTAAATTGAACAAAGGATGAACAGAGACCAGGGCCAGCTATCCGGAAAATTGGATAGCTGGCCCTGGTCTCTGTTTCACCACGTTCAATTTCTATGCAGTGCAGTGATGTAGAGATGCGAGAACATGACCTCGGTACCCTGCTCTTCGACAGAGAAACCAACTTCACCTGTGGCTAAGGCTGCATTCGTCCTATCGGTGATAGGAGCGTGGATACGTGTGCCGTTAATCCAGAAAATAAATGTGTTGTTACTGGCCTGAACAATGATCGTGTTGCTTTTTCCTGGCTTGCTGAACAGCGAAGGGGCCGACCCACCAGCAAGTATATACCAATGACCATCTCCATCGTAACGCGAGAACTGGTACTGGCCACCACCCCATGCGACAACTTCAAAAAGATAGTAGCGGGACTGGTCAGCGCTCCCGCGCAAGGCCACGCCATAATAGTCGGCTCCATCCTGTGTGCCCTGAAGTTCAGAGGTTATTACTGTCAGGCGGAAGTTAGTGTATTGGTGATTAGCATAGAAGGCCAGGGCAACGTTATGTGCGAGCTTGTTTTGAATATGGTACTGGTTGTCCGCAAAGAAAAATGTACCGCCAGTCGGCCAATCGCCATTATTTTTCAGGTTATCGTCGCCAACATTAGGTGGCACTGTAAGCCCGGTAACATTTGGTGCTCCCCTGACGATGTGTGTGACGATCAATTCGCCCACAAGCGCTGCTCCTACCGTAACTGTGAGCAGCAGCACCATTGTTACGAGAATACGCGGGAGACTAAACCAGTGAGAGATCGATTTGACTCGCACGAAGGGTTTGGCGGCCAACAAGACTCGTTGCGCGTTGCTACTCAGATCTTTCGTGTGCTTATCCTGGAGCGACGGCGGTTTCCCATTGGGATCAATTGCATAGACCGTACCGACGTCCTGGAGGGCCTGGGTAAAGGCAGCGTTGAACTCGCCAGCAGTTTGATAACGATCATCGGGTCGCTTCGCCAGGGCTTTCTGAATTACGCTATCGGTATAGGGCGAGATATCAGCACGTAGAAGGCTAAGTGCAGGTGGCGGCTCATGTACCTGGAGCAGAGCGACGGCAATCGTCGAGTCAGCCTTGAAAGGCAGTGTGCCCGTCAGGAGATAGAAGAGTGTAATGCCCAGGGAGTAGATATCCGAGCGACCATCTAGCGGCTGTCCTAATGCCTGCTCGGGAGAGATGTAATCGGGCGTACCCATGAGCAGCTCTGGCGATTTTGGCAATGGTTGTCCCGTGATCGCAACAGTCTCTTGCTGCATCATATAGGCGATACCGAAGTCGGTCAGGACGGAGCTACCGTCGCTATCCAGGAGGATATTGGCTGGCTTGACGTCACAATGTACATATCCATGGGTCTGGTGAGCATAATCCAGGGCTCCGGCAATTTGTTCGAGGTACCATTGAGCCTGGCTTAAAGAGAGACAACCACGAGTAGCAACGTAATCGCGTAAAGTGCCCCCTGGCATGTAGGGCATGATAATATATGGTAAGCCATCCTGTTCTCCATAGGAATAGATAGGCAGGATATTTGGATGATCTAAGCGGCTGGCGGCTTCTGCTTCAAGCAGAAAACGCTTATAAAACTCTTTTTGCATCTGTACATTCATATACGAATGTGGCAAAAAGACCTTGATGGCGACCTTCCGCTCTGGTGCGCTTTGTTGAGCTAAAAAGACAGTACTTGAGCCCCCCTGTCCCAGGAGTTTCTCAATAACGCACGAGCCTATTACTTTACCAATAAGGAACTGTCCCCTGGCTGTTGTCATGCGAGAGCTCCTTCTCTAGCCCCCCCCATGAGAGCAAACAAAGCGGCTGCTGGGATCTATAACCGCGTAGTAATACCAAGAAGAATCTACTATGATTTTAACAACATTAGTTACCCATCGTCAATCCTCGCTGCTGACATCCCCTCATAACTCGCCACCTTCTGTGGGTCCTTCATCATAGATGTTTCCCGCAGCACGAAATATCTATAAATTCCTGCGAGGCGCCTTTGGCGCCAAGGGGTCAAGCAAAGAGGAGACGTGAAGCGTTTAAATTGAGGATAGGGGTTGCCGAAGGCCACATGATCTCGCCCGTGAAGGCCAGGAAACATACTGCGTGTTGCGCCTGATATAGTGATAATTACCTCGCTCTGCTAAGAATATGTCTCTTATCCACATAATACGCGCTGAGAATAACGCGAGTAACAATTTCACTGGCACGTAGGGGGAGATAGCCCCTTTGGCTGTATGCTTTTCAGTTCAGACTATATGGTTTGGCTGTTTGCAATGACCATGTAATGATGTACAGTATGGGCAAATACAATAGATACTAGGAGGCTATTTCTAACTATGGTAGAGACTACCACAGGGCTTTATCGCTCGATACATGCGCAGCCACAGGCCGTACGAGAGCTACTGGCGGATTGGCAGGGACCGGCGCAGGCGGCTGAGAAATTGGCACATGTGCAGCGGATATTTATTGCCGGGATTGGCACGAGCTTTCATGCTGCTACTGTGGGCGAATACTTGCTGCGCCTGGCGGGAGCCGATGCCTGGAGCGTACGCTCATTCGAGTTTGTGCATTACCCACGGCCATTGCGAGCGAGCGATGGGGTAATCATTGTCAGCCATCGTGGCAGTAAGCTACATGGCAATCTGGCAGTACAACATGCCTTAGAGGCGAAAGTAGCAACTATTGGTATTACAGGTAAGAACTCGAAGATGCAAGGGCCAGATGTTGTGATTGAAACGGTGGAACAGGATCCCTCGTCAACCCACTCAATCAGTTATGTGGGTGCATTAACGCGTCTGGCACAGATTGCCGTTCGCCTGGCTGTTCTACTTGGACGCCCCGAACCTGCTCAACGCCTGGAGCAAGGCCTGGCACAGCTACCGGGACTGATGGAGAATATCCTCGCACGTGAAGACGAAATACGCACCATTGCTCAGGAGGCCGTAGCCCATCAGCGGCGCATATACTTTGTAGGCGCGGGCCCCAATGCTGTTACCGCCCCTGAAGGCGCTCTTAAAGCCAAGGAGGCTGCCTATGTGACCACCGAAGGCTTTGAGTTGGAGCAGGCCATTCATGGGCCACAGGTGGCTTTTGAGCGGGAAGATTTAATCATTCCTATCTCAGTCAAAGGACATGCTCAGGATCGCCTGGCCGATTTTCTGCTGGCATTGAGTGAAATAGCTGCTCATGTCTGGCTGATTGGTGAAGCGCCTTCTATCGAGACGGCTGCTTTATTTGAACGGAGTGGTTGGTCACGTTTTGCGCTTGCAGACGGAATCGAACTGCCAGAGGAACTGACACCTCTCCTGGCGGCTCTGCCTGTTCAACTGCTCGCTGATTTTCTCGCGTCGGCGCGCGGCACCAATGCTGACAGTTTTCGTACCGATCATGAAGCATATAAGCAAGCCGGTACAAGGTTCCGCATCTAGTAAAAAATAAGCCGCTTTCAAGGCGTATTTACACACCGCTACCATCATGGGTAGGGAGGCGTAAGTACGCCTTGAAAGCCCTTCTGCTTCGACAGGATGATGGTAATGGATAGTCTCCCTCAGAAAGTCGATGCATCCAAAATGGTATACTTATATTAGCTACTGCATCTGAGAAGTGCGTTGTGGACTTACCCTTGACCTCTGTTAACATGAGCATAATAAGGAGCACTGCATGGCCAACAGTTTCGGTATTCCCCAGCTTGTCGAATACCTCACTCAAATGGGATTGCGCCTCGCGAGTATAGATCACGAGCAGGAAATTATCGAACTAGCTTTTCACGGTAATCATGGGCAGTGGCGCATGATTGTTGGTATGCAACAGCATGGGGAGGTACGCAAACTAATGTTGATCGCTCCTCATATCGGTGTGATCACCAAAAAGAAACGCTTGCAATGTTTCGAAGCGCTGATGGCCGTCAATTACCGCATTGCGATGGGTAAGTTTGGCGTAGATTTAGATGATGGCGAAGTGCGCCTGGAAGAGGCAATACCGCTGGCAAATGACTCCATCACTTTTGAGCAATTCCAACTCGCTATTGGCGCAATAATGCAGACCGTCTCCATGTATCATAGTTTACTGCCACGTATAGTTTACGGTAATCTCTCTGTTCAGGATGCTCTAGATGCCTGTGAGCAGGAGTTCCTGCACGATATCGATGAAGCAGCGCTAGATGATACTTCTTCCGAAGAAATCCTCGAGTTTGAGGAAGAAGATGCTGAATCTGAAACGGCTCCCGAACTTAATGTGAATGACGTTCTGGCTGAGATTACGCGCATGTTTGAAGAACGCAAAGAATAACCTGAGCAGCCTTTAAATATTAATGCGGTTTTTTGGTTCCAGAATAATGGCCATTTTGGCGTGAGCGTTGGTGTATATCCTGGCTAGCTTTATCATCAAGGACATTGCGATCTTCATCTACTACTGGCAGTGATTCATCGTGCATTGCATTGGTGGATGTGGTATCAAAATCGATCCAGGACCCCAGTCTTCTGACCCCCGATTGTTTGCTCTTGCGTTGAAATCTCCATCGCATCTCTAATACAGCCCAAATAAGAATTAGAGCCACGACGACGAAGACGATATACCTTATAACTGTCAGATCCATGCTCTCAACGTCCTTTGTATACAGGCATACAGGCACCACGTTTTCCCATTGTAGCGTCTAAGCAAGGAATGCGTCAAGTGACAACTCCCCAAGCCTGGAAGGTAGGGACCCTCATAGCGCTTATTGGTAGTGCCAGGTATTCTTCCCGCCACAGCGGTCGGGGGAGGGAGAGAGAAGAGGAAACACCCGACCGCCTAAAAGAGGATAGATAGGAGAGAGTTTGGGGTAAGGGAGAGCATATTTAGTTTTAAACATTTGTTCTATAAAAACATAATACCATGGGGTGCAAGGAATGTCAAGTGGTTTTTGGAACAAATTTTCTAATATCTGCGTGGTACAATGTGCCACAAGCACAGGTACGAGGGCCGTTTGCAAAAGACAGCATTACGCGCGAAGACTGCAATATGTGATGCAGCAGCGGTGATAAGTTAAAAAAGCAGATCTGGATAATGAAAGAAAGTGAAATTTCGAGTATGGCAGATGTTCAACCATTGCGAGGTATACGATATGCGAGCGAGATAGTTGGTGACGTGGCGCAGGTAGTTACTCCACCCTATGATGTGATTTCTGAGGCCGCCCAGACCCGCTATTATGCGCAGAATCCCTACAATATCATTCGACTTGAACTGGGGCAGGAGCAGCCGACAGATACGACACTCAATAATCGCTATACGCGTGCTGCTGCTACCTTTGCTGAGTGGCGCTACCAGGGTGTTCTGCGGCAGGAGCACACTGCTTGTTTTTACCTGTACCAGCAGATATTTTGTAATCAAGGACAAACATCTACGCGCACAAGTCTGTTGGCTCGTGTACGCCTGGAACCATGGGATGCAAAGGTAGTTCTTCCCCATGAACATACGTTAAGTAAGCCGAAAGATGATCGCCTGAAATTGTTGAGTGCTTGTGCCGCCAATTTTAGTCCCATCATGAGCATGTATGATGATCCCCAGGGTCGTATTCGTCGCTTGCTTGCAGGGTATGCCGCTCACGCAGAGGTGCGGATTACTGACGAGGCGAATGAAGAACATCGTCTTCACCCTATCACGGATATTGAGCAGATAGAACGTATCCAGGATTTCTTCTCTGAGCGTCGTCTTTATATTGCCGATGGTCATCATCGTTATGAAACGGCATTAAACTATCGTGAGCAGATACGCGAGCAACGGCGCGAACTGCACGTAGATGACGCGGTAAATTTTGTACTCATGGCACTGACCGATCTTGATGATCCGGGTCTGCTGGTATTGCCAACTCATCGCCTTCTTTTTGGACTGCGCCCTGATGTGTTACATACACTATCAAGCCAAAAGCTGGCCCAATATTTTACACTTCGTGAGCTAGGTACCCAGATCACTAGCGATGAATTGTTGCAGCAATTGGCCCAGGCAGGGGCGGAACAGTCGTCGTGTGTGTTGTGCTCTCCTGAGCAGAACTGGCTACTTAGCTTGAATGAGCAGGGACGCCAGCGCATGGCACAGAGTGGACATGCACCTGCCTGGAACGAACTGGACGTGGCAATGGCTCATACGCTGGTGCTGGAGGCGCTGCTCGGTATTAGTCCTGAAGATGCCACGGCAGGAACGCACCTTCGTTATACACGAGATGCACAGCAGGCTCTCCAGGCAGTACAAACACGAGATGCACAGCTCGCGCTGCTCCTCAATGCGACACGGGTCAGGCAGATATGTGATGTTGCCGAGGCAGATGAGCGTATGCCTCAAAAGTCTACGTACTTTTATCCTAAATTGATTACTGGCATGGTTATCAATCCTTTGTGGTGAGGTATTGCGGATCAATATTCCGCAGTACCCTCCATCTTTACTCTTTACCTGGGAAAAGATCGATCGGTATTGAACCGAGTCTAGCAGCTTCTAGCGCTTCAGCTAGTGCTCGTAACGGTCCCTGTTCGATGGTGATACGGATCATAGCTCGTATGAATGGCTGCTCCTCTGCTGATAGTGAGGAGTTGGGATGGAGGGCTGCCGCGGTCGCCTGTACCAATTGAACGTCCTTGCTGCGCCGGGCAAATTGAAAAAGCGCTGCCTGGCGTAGCAAGCGCGCCTCATATACTGAGCGCCATGTGTCATCAATTACCTCGTGAATCGCTTCGGTGATCAGCGTCTCCAGGTTCTCCTGGGTCGATTGGTTCTTCTGACTAACCTTGCGGCTTCGATTGCGTGAACCTGGACTCCCCGTGTTAAAAAAGTCTCGTTTGGACCAGTAGCGGTCGATATACGACTGAATGCGCCCTGGCGGCTCAAACATCCAGGACATGAATTCCTGCATATGATACAATTCATCGCCACGTAGCGCTAGTTTGAGCAGCTCGGGTGTAAGCTCTACAGGCTCCATCCGGGTAGATATAAGTGCTTTCTTCGTTGGCGTTTCATCACCCTCGATAAACGGTCGCCAGATCGTATAAGCTAGAGGCACCTTGTGTCGTGAGCGTTTCGTGATGGCATAAGCCTCGGCGATCAAAGCGCGCCCATATTCCAAGGGAACCCGAAAGCTGCCAAAGCCCTTGACGTGCATCTCGCTTACCAACTCGGTCCAATGGTTGATATCCATATCATCCGTACCATAGCAATCTTTGATGCCCCATTGATCCTGGTAGAGAACGTTGATGCCTTTAAGCATGTTATCGGGTCGCTGCCAGGCTAACATAATCATCTGTGAACCAACGCCATCGATAAAACTCACTCGAGCCTCATAAAATTTCAACTGGTGCTTTGACTGGCTCTCCTGGCCCAGCATTTTTTCTGCACCAGGGGCTGAATGCATCATCAACCTACCCAGTACAGCTCGTGCATGCTCTTTTGTCTGGCGATTGGAGGTGTGCGCAACCATATAGTTTAAGGCCGGAATGGTTTGTTGGGTGGCAATAGGCCCTAATTGCTCTATGGCGTCGATTGCCGCGAGAATAACTTTACCTGATTGATTTTCTAATAAAGGGATAAGCAGTTGAGCGGCACGGGGGTCATGGCTGCTGCCCAGCCAATTGATAAAACCAAGACGCCTTTCGAGAGGCATTGAGAGGACATCTTCCAGTACCGATTCCACGCCTAATTCGCTTTGCCCTACCAGTTCAAGCAAGCGTACCTGCATTTGTTGCATCGCAGCTTCCGGGTCGTTGAGGTACTCAATGAGGCCGTCATCGGCCATCTCTGAGTCCAACTCTTTCAGCACGGGGGCGATTGTGAGTTTGGCCATATCGCTCACAGTGGGATCAGCGACCAGATCTTCCAGTTCTTCCCGGTCAAAGCCGGTTGCCAGTTCTGATAGAATTAGGACTGCGGCTGCGTGGGCGGTCGCATCTCGGGTGCGCAGCAGGTGTAGAACTTTGCTACGTGCTCCCTCGGTCCATTCCTCATCCAGGCGTTCAAAATAATGAGATAGGGTATCGGGATCAATATTGTCGCGACGACTGATGGCAAGCAGGATGCTATCGACGCTATCGTGTGGAGGTCTATTGCGTCCTCGTGGCATGCCAATTCTCCTTGCTACAAAAAAGTGTTATAATGCGCCACCCCTCAGGACGCCTAATGGAACGCATTGTACCACGTTGTAGCAACTGCGTCGAGTGAGAAAGAT
>WNFM01008981.1_pt1 | contig 23888 bp, 18 predicted proteins | sample 5400271 | NCBI WGS metagenome assembly WNFM01 (sample SAMN13153352, study PRJNA577476) | soil metagenome | isolation source: 60 cm saprolite on Douglas fir-dominated hillslope | place: USA:California | collected 2013-09-17 | reverse complement strand
TTTCGCCATCGCGCCCTCCTTGCCCGGAACCGTTCTTGTGGAACCAGAGCAAGAATGCCATCCATACAAGCCGATGTCAGCTTGTTTTATTCCCTGTGCACCTTCTTAGACAACTGAGTGCTGCTAACAGGAACACGAAAACAAAGAAAGAGTTGTTTTCCTACATTCTCTTTCCTTCGCGCCCTTTGCGTCCGTTGCGGTAAACAGGTTTTGGCTGAATGCTGAGTGCTGAGTGCTGAGTGCTGACTGCTAGTACCTGAACAAATACGAGAGCTTCACAAACACCTGCCGCCCATCATTGATGAAGCTGCTGCGCGTTCGCAGCAGGCCGTCGAACGACTGGCCCGGCGCGCAGGCCAGCCCGCCGCAGATGCGTTGCAGTGACGGATCCAGATTCTGCAGATTGCTGTTGTAGCCCACGTAGATGGCCGTTCCCGGGTTCAGCAGGTAGGTGAACAGCACGTCGCCATTGAAGTTCTTGCTGTTTTGCAGCGTGGTAAGACCAGGATTGGAAATAGTAGTTACATACTGGCCGATCAGCCGCAAGGAAAACTCTTTGGTGAACTGGTAATTCCACTTCGAGCGCATGATGTGGTTGTTGAAGATGTTGAGGTTTGTGTTCTGGTCCAGCAGTCGGGTCATGATGTAGGTATTTTCCACGGTCAGGCCCTTCATGGGTCGGACCACGGCGCGCATGAACGCCGTATTCTGGTAAGCCAGCACCGGCGGGCCATTGCGCGGAACAAAGTTGGTCGCTGTGCCCCAATCCATCTCCAGATCCAGGTTGATCCATTTGAAGTACTGGGTTCCCACCTCTGCGCCGCCCACCACATGCCTGTAATCGCGGTTCGCGGTTAACGTAGAAAAATCCTCCGGGCGCAGGCGTTCGTGCTCCCAGTTGGCAAAGATCGCGAAAACGCTGTTGCGCGGGAAATTCCATTGGTAGTTGGGATTGAGCTGATGGTTCAAACGGGTGCCGTTATGGTCCCACATGCTCAATTGGAAAAGGTTGGCAGAGTGTGCCACCAGGTGCTTGCCTTCAGGATGAAAACGCCGGGAGATGAAATTGCTGAACCGTCGATAGTCAGTACGGTTGATGAACCCGGTGTCAGCGTTGAAACCCGGCGCAATGTCCTGGTACATGGTGTTAAATTCCAGCCGGCGTGAGCTGCGCTCCGCATACACCTGGTATGCCGGGCCGGCCAGGTGCGTGCCGTCACTGAACTTGGTTTCACTGGTCACGGCCTGGGCATTCATCTGCCAGTTCTGGTTGATTTTGATCTGCGTGTCCACGCCGCCCACGCGGTTGAACCCAACCGCGCAGCGCAATGAGGTGCAGAACGAATTCGGGTTCGTGTGCAACTCGCGGTCGGTATAGATCACGCCAATACTGTTGTTCTTCCCCAGTTCGCGATTGACGCGCAGCACGCCAAAGTAGGCGTTTTGTCCAGCAAGCGGGTCAGTATCAATCACGCTTCTGCCCGGTGAGCGATCATTGGCCAACATTGTGCCAATGGCCCACGGCCCCGCCTTGCCGGTCAGGCGCACGCCGTAGAGCGGATCAACAATGCGCCGCGTAAAGACCAGGTTCAGCGGCGTCTGAAAGAAATTGGAGTTTTCCTGAAAGAACGGACGCTTCTCCGGAAAAAAGACTTCAAAACGCTGGTTCACCGTTACTTGCGGATCGTCTGACTCAATCTGGCCGAAGTCGGGGTTGATGGTGGTATCCAGCACCAGGCTGTCCTTGATTACCACCTTGGAGTCGAGGCCCGCTTTAGGCTGCACATGCTTTCCGGTAAAGCGATCGCCCGCAGGGTCGCGTTCATCGAGCGCGCGAAAAACTCCCACAGACGTATAAGGGATGAACTGCATGTTCCTGCCGGGAGAGATTTCGTGAAAGCCGTTCAGCGTTCCTTCCTGCGTCAGCATTCCCTGTATGCGATTGGTATTCTGCGGGAAGAATGAATGCTCAGAATTCCGCGGGATCACGCGTATCAGGATCACGCCCCAGCTTACCGACGCCTGCTGGGGAAACCGCAGCGACTTGAACGGAATCTCAATGATCACCAGATAGCCATTGCCGTTGAGCTTGGTAGTGGTATGCCAGACCGTATCGAAGGAATTGTCGGGGCCCTGGTTCTCCGCCCAGAGTCCATCCTGCTGGATGCCATACGGGTTCGTATAGAACATGTACGCATGGCGCTGGTCATGGAAGGTATCCAGCCACAGTCCTACCTGGTCATCGTCGTCAATCAGCTCGCGCCGCAGCATGCGCGCGCGGATCTTTTTCGGTTCTTTATCAAAGGCCAGAAACACGGCGTAAAAGTTCTTGTCGGTATAACCCAGGTACGCTTCGGTCGGCTGACTGACGGGAGCGCCATCCTTTGGCTCTTTCTGGGTAAACTTGGCGATTTTCAGCATCTTCCTTGCCAGATCGCTGGCTGGCTCCATGCCCTCAAAGTCGCCGAGCTTGGGGCCGGACGCCAGGCGAGGGATATTGAGGGAGCTGATCTCGGCATTCAGGTTCGGCGCGGGAAGGCTTGGCCCCTTTTGCACCGCGGACAAGGGCGATGTGCCCAGCGCAAGAATAGCAAGAGCTCTGCCAAGGTTCCGTAAAAAATGCTGTTGTGTCACAAAACGTTTACCTGGAATCAGCCCAGAAGGTTCCGTTGTTTAGACTGAAGTCGACAAGAAAAGTTAACTTAAGCTTCCACTGCGTTTCAAAAGGGTTTGCTTTTTCCTGATCCGCGCTGATCCGTGTTAATCCGCGGTAAGATTTGCCTTTAATTTTGGCAGTCTTTGAGCACTTCCCGGAGATCTGGCAATCAGAACAGGTCCGGCTGCCGGCCATACTTGATGCCGAAGTGATCGTATGCCAGCCGGGTGGCGACCCGCCCGCGCGGAGTGCGGTCAAGAAACCCGATCTGGATGAGAAACGGTTCGTAAATTTCTTCCAGGGCGTCCTGCTCCTCCGCCAGCGCCGCGGCCAGAGTGCTCAAGCCCACCGGCCCGCCGTTGTACTTCTGGATAATCGTCAGCAGCAGGCGGCGGTCAATCTCGTCAAAGCCGTGCTTGTCCACCTCCAGCATCTCCAGGGCTGCCTGCGCCGTGGCTTTGTCAATTCGTCCCTGGCTGCGTACCTGGGCAAAATCTCGCACCCGCCGCAGCAGCCGGTTGGCGATTCGTGGCGTTCCTCGGGCCCGGCCCGCCAATTCCGCCGCGCCGTCATCATCAATGGCCACCCCCAGGATCTCAGCTGAGCGCTCGACAATAAACTTGAGTTCCTCGGCGGTATAAAACTCCAGCCGCAGCAGGATGCCGAAGCGCGAACGCAGCGGCGCTGACAGCAGCCCCGCGCGCGTTGTGGCGGCCACAAAGGTAAATGGCCGCACGTCGATGGTGTGCGTCCTTGCTGAAGGCCCCTGCCCGATGATGATGTCCAGCTTGTAATCCTCCAGCGCCGAATAAAGAATCTCTTCCAGTGCCGGCTGCAAGCGATGCACTTCATCCAGAAACAGCACCTGGCGGTCGCGCAGGTTGGTGAGGATGGCCGTGAGATCACCTTTGATCTGTATGGCTGGCCCGGCGCTCTGCTGGTAAGTCACACCCATTTCGTTGGCGATAATCGTAGCCAGCGTTGTCTTGCCCAGGCCCGGCGGACCGTAGAGCAAAACGTGGTCCAGGGCCTCGCCGCGTGACTTGGCCGCTTCCACCGCGACGGAGAGGTTCTCCTTGACCTTCTTCTGCCCGATAAACTCGCGCAGGTAGCGCGGGCGCAGCTTCAATTCAAACGACGCATCGTCTTCCGCTTGCACCGCGGATACCAGGCGGTCTTTGTCCATCGGTTTGTGCTCCGCGGAAGACATTATTGGCGATGGTAAAGCGAACTGGAGAAAAATGGAAGAACAGTTGTCCCGGAATTATCACGCAATAGCTAATCTCGCTTGGCTGACACGCTTAAGTCCTCAAAACGTTTGGCCTCAGTCTTGAGCGCTTCGGCGTCGGGCGAATTCGGCGAGGCGGCAAGAAAGTCGCGTATCTCACGGGCCGCACCCGCGTAGTCCGCCTTGCGCGAAAGCACATAACTCAGCAGAAGGCAGACGTCTGGATGGCTGTGTTGCGTGTCCAGGGCCTTGTATTTCCTGGCGCTCTCCTCGGCGGCATCAAAGTTTTGCAGATTGTAGTTAGCGGCGGCATTAAAAAAGTACGCCAGAGGAAAAGCCAGAGAATTCATTTTCAGGACCTGATCAGTAAGCGGGATAGCCTCTTTCCACTTCTTTTCCTGCATGGCAATCGTCGCCAGGCCATAGGTGGGGTTCACAAACTGAGGATCGGCGGCAAGGGCCCTGGCGTACTCAATGCGCGCCTGGTCAAACTGTTCGCGCTGCCGATGGATGTCCCCCAGCAGGGCCCATGCGGCGGCAAACTGCGGATAGATTTGTACCGCCTTGTTCAGCTCCTTCTCCGCCTCATTTGGTTTTTCCTGTTTCGCCTTTTGCGCTTTCTCATAGGCGCGCATGGCGTCTTTGGGCGCCGCCATGCTGGTCACGCTCACGGTTGTGCCTTTGGCGTCCCCCAGGCGTTTAAGAAAGATTGTGCCAACTTCATGTTGCCAGTTGTCTCCGCCGGGGATCCGCAGAATGACACTGCTGGATTGGTAACCCGCCAGCACCCCCCGCAATTCGCAGCCGTTAAGGTCCGTCGGCCGGCGCCCCGTAGCACTTGCCGGCCGCGACGGCGCGTTGGGCATAACGCGCGAATCATTCTCGCTGGCATCCTGGAAGGTGACATTCACACCCAGTTGAAAGTCAAATTGTCCCTTGGTGTCTGTATAACCTTCGCGCCGGTTGATTCCGCTGCAAACCCTCTCAATGGCCACCGGCTCAGGCAAAACGCCTCCACCCTCAAGCAGGACTCTGCCGGAGACAAACACCGGCTGGGTAACGTCGGGCGAATTGGTGGTCCTGGAGGGAGCGGCGGTCCGGTTCGCGTTGTTGGAAGCGCCGGCTCCGCCGCGTTGCGCGGTTAATGCTTGCGACAAGAATGCAATGCCAATCAATAGCGAGGTACGGAACCAAGGGGAGCTGGGAATCATCGCACTCTCCATCTAATCTTTTTAGGCAATCGCACAACCATATAGAAAACCGGTCCTTGAAGAATGTTACGCCTCTTGCTTTCGTCAGTTAAATTGAAAATTTTTATCCGCAATCCTGCTAATTCGACGTCCCCTTGGCTGCGCTCAGTGACTCCAGCCGCTGGGCTTCTTTGCGTACTTCTTCCGCGTTCGCAGTGTCGGGCCTGGCGGCAAGAAAATCGCGGTAAAGCTGCGCCGCCTCTGCATACTGATGTTTTCCGGCAAGAATATTTCCCAGAAGGAGAGCAATGTCCGGCCGGGAGTGGGCTGTGTCTATCTGCTGGAATTTGCGCGCGCTCTGTTCCGCCGCGTCCAGCTTCCCCAGGTTGTAATAGGCGGCGGCATTAAAGTAATGCGCCATCGGATAGGCGTAAGGATTGAGCTGGATCAATTGATCGGTAAGCTGCGCCGCATCCGCCCATTTGTTTTCCACCACGGCAATCGCCGCCAGGCCGAAGTAGGGGTTTACGAATTTTGTGTCGGAAACCAGCGCCTGAGAGTATTCCTTGCGGGCGAGATCGAACTGGTTCTGCAGGCGGTGAATCTCTCCCATCAATGACCAGGCAAGCGCGTATTGCGGATAAATGGTAACTGCTTTGTTTAATTCCTTGATGGCTTCGTCGAACTTCTTCTCGCTCCCCGCCTTGCGGCCTTTTTCAAAGGCGTTGCGCGCCTCCTTGGGCGCGGCCATACTGGTTGTGCTCACGGTGGCGCCTTGCACCCCGCCCATGCGACTCAGAAAGATGGTGGGGACGTGCAGCATGCTAAGGTCGCTTTCTACCCGCATCGGGACCAGTGTGGAGACAAAGCCGGCGAGAAATGCGCGCAGTTCGCAACCGTCGAATCGTATCTGGGTCCCACCCTGAATTGACGCTCTTCCTCCTCCTCTGGTGGTCAGCATCCTGTCAGAATCGCTCTGGCTCGCGTCCCGGTCTTGCTGATTGCGGCCCAGTTCGAACTGGAATTCGCCTTTGGAATCCGTGTAGCCCTCGCGGCGGACCATACCATTGCATATCCGCTCGACGGCTATGTGATCCGCGGGCGCGCCTCCGCCCTGAATCACTACCTTTCCGGCAATATATACGGCGCGGGGGTTGGAATTAGGTTCAGCGACGGGCGAGGCCGCGCTGGGCAGGTCCACAGGCCCACCCGCCCTGCTGGGATCATTGATGGTGCCACGCTGCGCCATCGCGTTTGGCAGCAACGTCAGGATAAGGATGGTCGTGAAAAAACTGGGACGAGCGGAGGGGGTAGTCATAAGTCCTCCAGAAGGGCGCAGGTCGGAAGAACAAAGCCGCTTGATTATGGTAGTCCAAAACCGGGGTGGAAGCTATTCTTTCCGCGTGTTTCCTAGTTCCGCGATGATCTCCTGCCCCAGCATCTTGCTGCCGTCATAGAGCACCTCAATCAGCCGCGCGCGGGAAGAACGGGCGTTGGCCACCACCGTAGCCAGCTCTGTGCTGGGAAACAGACCTACGATCTCCCACTTGTTCTCCGCGGTCTGCACCCACAGTTCGTATTGCTTCCACTTGGCCATCTTGCAGCTAGTGTCTCATACCGGCGAGAGATTTTGACCCAGGCCGCCCAGCAACCCTAGTTCAAATAATGCTTAAAAGGAATATCCACGTTGAAATAAAGTTTGACTGTAGCGTCGGATTTGGGGTCGACGGCTTGCAGAAAATCATAAGAGTGGCCGTCCTGATGAAGGACGCTTTGCTTCGACGGCCGCAAGCCCAGGACCTGCAGCACGATGTATTCCTCATGGACCGAAATTACAACGTACGCGGTCGCCGGACTCTTTCCGTCGCCGGAATCCATAATCGAGTGCAGTAACCCCTGGCCGACTGCTCTATGGAATTCGGACTTGGCTTCGTCCTGCAATTCCCGGTAAGCGATTTGCTCTGCCATGTGAGCGTCCAGATCAACGAACTCGCTCTCCAGAACCGCGTCGGCACTGGCGATGGCCTGCTTGTAGTCTTTGCCTTTGATCGCTTTCATCATGTCATCTTTTTGCTTGGATGTGTCTTTGGCCTGGTGGCGCTCCGGTGACTCCATGTAGGAAAGGCGCAACTGCTTGAAGTCAATGGACACGTCGCCGTTCTTCACTCGCGCCAGCAGCGTTGCGTATTCAGACGGAGGCTTCTGGTCCTGGCTCGCCCAGGCCAGCGCGGCGGTGGCCAACACGATGATTAGTGCGAACTGACGTCGAAGCATGTTTACACTCGTCACTGTTAGTGCCGCCATTCTATCGTCCTGAGCTGCGCGGCGGGACAAGAAAAGGCGCGCAAAGTTCGCACGCCTCTTGTCTCCGGATGACCAGCTTTACCGGCTGGTGTGCCTGGGCGGCTGTTCCGCTCCGGTGTCCATGCCTTGCCAGCCTGGCTTCTCACCCTGGTTTTGTTCGTCGAGCCACTTCTTGAGCGGAGCGAAGTAGTCGAGGATCGCCGTGGCATCCATCTGGCGCTGTCCGCTGATGGCCTCCAGCGCATCCGGCCATGGCTTGCTCTTACCCATGCTGAGCATCTTGTTCAGCCGCTCACCCGCGGCCTTGTTCTTGTAAATCGAACAGCGATGCAGCGGCCCTTTCTGCCCGGCGGCTTCGCACAGCGCGCGGTGAAACTGGAATTGCAGGATCCGCGCCAGAAAATAACGCGCGTATGGAGTATTGGAAGCGATGTGATACTTGGCGCCCGGATCGAAGTCGGCTTCGCTGCGCTCCACTGGCGGCGCCACGCCCTGATATTTGGCCTTCAGGTCCCACCAGGCTTTGTTGTACTGCTCCGGTGTGACCTCGCCGGAGAAGACCTCCCAGCGCCACTTGTCGATCAGCAAGCCAAAAGGCAGGAAGGCGATCTTGTCCATGGCCTGCTTGAGCAGGTACCCGATATCGGCGCTCTCCGGCGGGACAGCGTCCAACAAACCCACTTCCTTCAGATATTCCGGCGTGACCGAAAGAGCAATGGTATCGCCCACGGCCTCATGGAAGCCGTCATTGGCGCTGTCCTGGAAGAGCGGTGGCTGCTCCTTGTAAGCCCGCTGATAAAAGTTGTGGCCCAGCTCATGATGAATGGTCACGAAATCTTCGTCCTTGACCTCAATGCACATCTTCAGGCGAAGATCGTCTTGCTGGTCGACGTCCCAGGCGCTGGCGTGGCAGACAACCTCGCGGTCCTGCGGCTTCACAAAAAGCGAGCGTTCCCAGAACGTTGGTGGAAGTTCGGCAAAGCCCAGCGACTTGAAGAAATTCTCGCCATAGTGGACCATGCCCAGTTCATTCACCTTGTGGTCTTTCAGCAGCTGCGTCAGATCGTAGCCCTGGCCGCCATTGGCGGGCGCAACCAGCGGATAAACGTTGCCCCACTCCTGCGCCCACATATTGCCCAGCAGGTGCGCGGGAATCATGCCGTCCGGACGCTCCGCGATCTTGCCGTATTTCTTGATGAGCTGCTTGCGCACATAAGTGTGCAGTGAAACATAGAACGGTTCCACCTGCCGCCACAGGCGTTCCAGTTCAGCGCTGAACTGTTCCGGCGTCATGTCATAGTTGCTGCGCCACATCGCGCCGGTGTCAGTGAAGCCCAGCTCTTTCGCTCCTTTGTTGGAGAGCTGAACAAAGCGCGAGTATTTGTCTTTCATCGGCACGGAAATCTTGTGCCAGCCCACCCAGGCATCCAGCAGTTCGTCAGGATTGGTGCTGCGGGCCATGATGCGGCTGAGATCGTTCAGCGAAAGGCACTTCTGCTTGCCATCCGACGTTGCGCCTGCCGCTGGGGCTCCTGCCGACGTGGCGCCTGCCGTTTGGGGCTTGCAGTATTTGCCTTTGCCATACATGCCATCCAGTTTGCTGGCCAGCTCGGTGAGTTCTTTGCGCTCGGCATCGTTGTTGGGCGCCGGCGCGTTGAGAGACAACTTCAGCAACAGGAATTTTCTCGCCAGGTCCGGAGGCAGCTTCATACCGTCAAAGCGGCGCGCGTCGAGCGCAAGCTGGGTGACCACGGCGGTGAGCTTCTCATTGGCCTGCGCCGACATTGCTTCCGTATCGTCGGTAATGAAGTTCTCTTGCACCCATGAGGCGCGGCTGGCTCTCACGCTCAGGTCCTCAAGCTGGTCTTCGGCCTTCTTCATGAATGCCTGCGCCTCAGCGACGGTCGGCGCGGCTTTGGCGTGCCGGGCAGGCGATTCACCGGCAGCCTTCGTCGACGGTTTGCTGGCCCTGGCTTGCCCTAGCGCGGTACCCGCTGCCAGCAGGGCGAACAGTGCCAATCTACAGATTCGGTTTGAAGACATTGCTTCCTCCGTGGGAAATCAAACTGCCCAGCGTAGCCGTTTGAGGTCGATTGACGCAAACTGGGCCCGATGGGGCATGTCATCGCCGCTCACGCTGGCTGCGGTCTCAATTCTGTTGCTGAAGTGGGCCCTCATTCCCGCGCGGCGCGCCATGAAGGTGGAGCCGTTGCGGGCGTTGAAATATGAGTAAAGTGAAAACCTTTAGCCGCGAATCAACGCTAATAAACCAGATCCAGATTCGGGTTCATTCGCGTGTATTCGCGGCTAATTTCCGGTTTTATTCTTCCACCTCTACCAGTTCGCCTCTCTCCGCCTTGGCCTGGGAGATGATCTTTTCCTGCAGCATTGCTGGCACGTAGTCATAGTGCGACATCTCCATGTTGAAGCTGCCGCGGCCCTGCGTCATGGAGGTGAGATCAGCGCCGTAGGTGAGCATTTCTGCCATCGGAACTTCAGCTTTCACAATGGTCTTGCCTGCCTTGTTGTCCATGCCCTGAATGCGTCCGCGACGCGAGTTCAGATCGCCCATGATGCTGCCGGCAAATTCATCGGGAATGGTGATCTCGACTTTCATGATCGGCTCCAGCAGTGTGGGCTTGGCCTGCTCCATGGCTTTCTTGAAGGCGATGCGGCCGGCGGTCTTGAAAGAAAGTTCGTTCGAGTCAACGTCGTGGTAGCTGCCGTCATAGAGGATCACGCGGAAATCGACCACCGGAAATCCCGCCAGATAGCCGCGCGCCGCCGCTTCAACAATTCCTTTTTCCACCGCAGGGATGTAGTTCCTGGGGATGGCGCCACCGAAGATGTCATTCACAAATTCAAAGATTTTGCCGCGTTCCAGCGGCTCCATCTTGATCTTGCAATCGCCGTACTGGCCGTGCCCGCCGCTCTGCTTCTTGTGGCGGCCCTGGACGTCGGCCTTGCCGCGGATGGTTTCGCGATACGGAACCTTCGGCGCCTTCAAAACTACTTCCGTGTGATACCGCCGCTTAAGTTTCGACACCATCACTTCTATGTGTTGCTGGCCGGTCCCGGCGATCAAGAATTCCTTGGTCTGCTCGTCGCGGAAGAACCGGACCATGGGATCTTCTTCCATCAGCTTGTGCAGCCCGTTGGAGAGCTTGTCCTCGTCATTGCGGCTCTTGGGCTCGATGGCGAAGGTGATGGCCGGCTCGGGCAGCGTGACCCCGGCAAAGCGGATGGGGTTGGTCTTGTCGCCCATGGTGTCGCCGGTGAGGGTGTCACGCAGTTTGGCCACGGCGCCGATGTCGCCGGCGTGCAGCTCCGGTACAGGGACAAGGTTCTTGCCTTGCGGAATCGAGAGATGTGCCAGCTTTTCCGATGTGCTGCGAGTGAAGTTCTGCAGCGTGGCGTCGTTCTTCACCACGCCGGAGAAGACTTTGAAGAACGTGATGCGTCCGGCAAAAGGATCGTTGGCGGTCTTGAAGACGTAAACGGAAGTTGGCGCGGCATCACTGACCTTGAGATCGGTTCCGTGGCCGTTCCCGGAGCTGACTGGTTCAGCGTGTACTGCAGCATGCTCTGCTGCCGTGGGGAAATAATCCACCACAAAGTCGAGCAAGTGGTCGGTCCCGATATTGCCCAGGCCGGACGCAAAGAGCACGGGGAAAATCCTGTCTTCTTTGATAGCTTCGTGCAGTGCGGGAATCAGGTGCTCTTCGGCGATGGTCCCCTTGTCGAAAAACTCTTCCATCAGCTCGTCTTTGCCTTCAGCCACAATTTCCACCAGCTTTTCATGCGCTTCTTTGGCTGCGGCCTCAAGCTCGGCCGGGATCGGCCCTTCTTTGCCTTTTCCGCTACCTCCCATTTCGTATGTGTAAGCCTTCATGGTGACCAGGTCGACCACGCCCTTGAGGCTCTTCTCGCTGCCGATAGGAATCTGCACCGGAACCACCAGCCGGCCGAAGGCGCTGACCAGGCTTTCCAATGCGGTTTCATAGTTGGCGCGCTCGCGGTCCATGCGGCTCACCACGATGACGCGCGGCAGGTTGATCTCGTCAGCGTATTGCCAGACCTTTTCCGTTACTACTTCCACACCGGAGACTCCGTCCACCACCACCAGCGCCGCTTCCGCCGCAGACATGGCGATCTTGGCTTCATGCGCGAACATGGTGAAACCGGGCGAGTCAAACAGATTGATCTTCGTGTTGTGCCACTCTAGGGAGGCAATCGAAGTGGAGATGGTCATCTGGCGGGAGATTTCTTCGTCGTCGTGGTCGGTGACGGTAGAGCCGTCGTCCACGCGGCCCAGCTTGGGCGTGGCGCCGCCGGTGTACAGCATGGCGGAAACCAGGGAGGTCTTGCCGGAGTGAGAGTGCCCGATCACAACCAGATTGCGGATGTCCTTGCCTTCGTAAACCTTCAAAGTGCCTCCTTCAAGGGCGGGGCCCGGACGAGATTAGCAGGCGATTTCGAATCGGAAGCGTTCTACTTTGGACTGCTAGTTGTTGGTCAAGAGGGTCCGGGGCTCCAGCGGGACAAGATAAGTACCAATTAAACAGATATTATCCCGCCGGGCGCGGGTTTTGGGAAGGGGCGAGGAAAATTGCCAGAAATGCCAAAATTGCCGAAATTGGAACCCAAACCTTTGAAACACGGAGGAATGCAGTAACCGGAGAAAGGCCCGAATCGCGAACCAAAAAGTTGTTTTTTTCTGATCCGCGTTTATCCGTTTAATCCGCGGTAAGATTTTGCCTTTTCGCTTGTAGCAATCCCGCTTTGCGCCCTTCGCGTCCTTTGCGGTTAAATATCTATATGTGCCGAAACATCAAAACTCTTTTCAACTTCGATCCGCCGGTCACGCCCGACGAGGTTCGAGCTGCTTCGCTCCAGTTCGTAAGGAAAATTACCGGGTTTAATAAGCCATCCAAGGCCAATGAAGCCGCGTTCGATGCAGCCATCGAAGATGTAGCGGCGATCGCTATGCGCCTGCTCAAGTCGCTCGAAACCACCGCGCCGCCCAAGAACCGAGAAGAAGAAGCGGCCAAGGCGAAGGCCCGCGCGGCGGAGCGATTCGGCACGTAAGCGCGTGGCCGCATCCCGGGCCTGAGTGCACGGAAGACGCGTAGTATAGTCAGCTATCGATTGTCGAAGTAGCACAACCAAATATTCAGGAGAAAACTAATGGACGCAGGCACAGCAGCAGCTCAACCTTCAGGCAAGATGGCATGGGCGGGACGGATCATAAGTGGCATCGTAGTGCTCTTTCTTCTGTTCACCACGGTCATGGGGTTGATGCACCGGGCGGAGAGCGTGAAACACTTCGTGGCCTATGGCTATCCAGAGAGCGCGTTTCTACCGATTTCGATTGTGCTCGTCGTTTGCGCTCTTCTGTACGCCATTCCGCGCACGTCGATCCTCGGCGCCATGCTGCTGACCGGCTATCTCGGCGGCGCAACTGCAACGCATGTGCGCGCAGGCGAGCCGTTCTTTTTCCCGATCATTGTTGGCGTGCTGGTGTGGCTGGGAATCTTTTTGCGCGACGGCCGGCTGCGGGCTCTGGTTCCTCTGCGAAGCTAGCGGCGCTCCGCTAGTAGCGCACCAGCACGGTATATTCCGCATGGCTTTTCCGGGTGGTGTTGAATTTTGCCACCACCGGGAATCCGGCGGCCACACAAAAGCGAATGGCCCTTTGGTTCCAGCTCGCCACCGTCGTACGCAGCGAGAGGCCGGAATGATGCTCGCTCAGATACGAGAGCACACCGGCAAAATAAAACGCTCCTTGACCCTGGCCGGTAAGATCGGGCCGCAACCCCATGCCCAGGTCCAGCGCGGAACCGTCATAAGCCCAACCGGGAACGCGAGCATCTTCGCCCAGGCAGAAGAACCCGGCCAGCTGCTCTTCCTGCAATATGGCGTGGTATTGATTCTCCGGGCGGAGCAGCGCCGCGAGCACTTTGCGGTCCCAGGGATCAAGGTCGTAAGCGGCATACGGCTCCGGGTAGCGCCATGAAGCGGCGGTCAGGGCGTCCTGTTCAGTGAACGGCCTGAAGCTGAGCGCGGGGAAAACGCTGGTGGTCTTGATTTCCATAGTCGCCGGCAAATCCAAATCGAGGCTAACTTACCTCAAGCATCAGGCGCTTAGGAACAGAAAAAATCGAGGGAACTTCCGGGCTCGTCCTCCGTACCGTATTAAGGGGCGATCCTGTGACCGCACTGCCCTGTGAATAAGGCGCGTTATTACTGGACAGCAATGCCCGCATGCCTTCACAATTCCCTGTACCACATCGACTGCCGTTCAGCTCTCCCTGGGAGAGAAAGGAATTCCTGCCATGAATAAGTTGTTCAAGAGCATTTTATGCCTGGTCTTGCTTGCTGCCGCCATGGGTGCGCAAAATAAGAACAAGCAAGCTTCCGCCGCAAGCGGCCTTCCACCCATCATTGACCGCGAATTGATCTTCGGCAACCCGGAGATCGCTGGAGCACAGCTCTCACCGGACGGAAAATATGTTGCATTCCTGAAACCGTGGAAAGACACGCGCAACGTCTACGTAAAGGGCGTTGATGAACCCTTCAGCGCCGCGCGTCTGCTCACTACCGAAACCAAGCGGCCCATCGCCGGATTCTTCTGGACCTGGGACAGCAAGTCAGTGCTCTACGTTAAAGACCATGACGGCGACGAGAATTTCAACGTCTACGGCGTGGATCCTGCCGCCAAGCCTGCGGCCGGAGCCGACGCTCCTCCATCGCGCGACCTGACCGGGCTGAAGGGCGTGCGCGTTTTCATTTATGACCTCCCCAAGGCCGACCCTGATGTTGTCTACATAGGGCTCAATGATCGCGACAAAGCCTGGCATGATCTCTACAAGCTGAAGATCTCCACCGGAGAAAAAACGATGATGCGCAAGAACACGGAGCGCATCACCGGGTGGACTTTCGACCTGAAGGGCAATCTGCGCCTGGCCAGCCGCTCCGCTGAGAACGGCGACACGGAAATTCTTCGCGTGGACCCGGACAAGTTCACCCAGATCTATTCCTGCAACGTGTTTGAGAATTGCGGGCCGGTCCGCTTCCATAAAGACGGCAAGCATGTCTACTTTGAGACCAACAAGGGCCCGGAAACAGACCTGGTGTCGCTGACGCTGCTTGATCCGGGAACCGGCAAGACCGAGATGGTGGAATCCGATCCGCTCAAGCAGGTTGATTTTTCCGGGGCGCGTTTTTCTGAAGCCACGGACGACCTGGTGCTCACGCTTTACTACGGCGAGCGCCGTCGCCGTTACTATCGTGACAAAGGATTTGAGAAGGACCTGACATGGCTGGAAGGCAAGTTCCCGGGCAAGGAAGTCAGCATCGCTTCGGACACGCGCGATGAGCAGACCTGGCTGATCGTGGCCAACAGTGACACCGAACCGGGCGAGACTTATCTCTTCGACCGCAAGACACGCAAGCTGGCTCTCCAGTTCAAGGTGCGGGAAAAACTTCCGCGCGAAGCCCTGGCTTCGATGAAGCCGGTCAAGTACAAATCTTCTGACGGGCTGGAAATTCCCGCCTATCTAACCTTGCCCAAAGGCGTGCCTGCCAAAAATCTGCCCGCGCTGATGATCCCGCACGGCGGCCCTTGGGGACGCGATGTATGGGGCTATAACTCGCTGGCGCAGTTCTTTGCCAATCGCGGCTACGCCGTGTTGATGCCGAACTTCCGCGCTTCTACCGGCTACGGCAAGAAGTTCCTGGATGCCGGCAACAAGCAGTGGGGCAGAAAAATGCAAGACGACGTTACCTGGGGTGTGAAATACCTGGTGGCGGAGGGCATTGCCGATCCCAAGCGAGTAGGAATTCTGGGCGGCTCCTACGGTGGATACGCCACGCTCGCAGGCGTGACGTTTACTCCGGACGTTTACGCTGCGGCCGTGGACATTGTCGGCCCATCGAATTTGATTACGCTTTTGGAATCGATTCCGCCGTACTGGGAACCGATCCGCAAACTGTTCTACGAGCGCATGGGCGATCCCAACACTGCTGAAGGCAAAGCGCTGCTGACCGAGCGCTCACCGCTTACCTATGCGAACAAAATCACCACGCCTTTGCTGGTGGTACAGGGTGCGAATGACCCGCGCGTGAACAAGCGCGAGGCTGACCAGATCGTGATCGCGCTGCGCGACCGCGGTTATCCGGTGGAGTACCTGCTCGCGCCGGACGAAGGCCACGGCTTTGCCCGCCCTGTGAACAACATGGCGCTGTACATGTCGGCGGAGAAATTCCTGGCCAACCATCTCGGCGGCCGTTATCAGGAAGGCGGAACTTCGGAAGTAGTCGCCCGCCTGAAAGAAATCACCGTGGATCCCAAGACCGTGGTGCTGGCGAAGAAAGTGGATGCGAGTTCGGTCGGGCTTCCCAAGACCGCTGTCGACTTGCAGCCCGGGACTTACAAGTACAAGGCAAAGATCTCCATGGGCGGTCAGGAGATGGCGATGGACATGTCCACCACCATCAAAGAAGAGAACGGCAAATGGGTGGCGACTGGCACGATGCAATCGGCCATGGGCGATGCCAGCGATGTTTCAACGATTGAAAAAGGCACGCTGGTGGTCAATAAGAGGACCATTAAACAGGGCCCAGCGACCATTGAAGTCAGTTTCTCTGACAACAAAGCCACGGGCACCATGAACGTCAACGGCCAGGACCGGCCGATTTCGGCCGACCTGGGCGGCCCGATCTTTGCCGACGCCGCAGCGTCTGAGGTAACCATCGGTGCGCTGCCGCTGGCCGCCGGCTATACCACAACCTTCCGCAATTTTGACGTGCGGAAGCAAAAAGAAAAGCTGCTGCAATTGAAGGTGGTGGGCGCGGAAAGCGTGACCGTGCCGGCAGGAACCTTCGACACATTCAAGGTTGAGCTCAGCTCCGCCGATGGCGGCACTGACAAGCAAACCCTTTGGATCGCCAAAGACTCACGCAAGCCGGTGAAGATGACAGCAACAATGGCGGACATGGGTGGCGCCACCATTACACAAGAGATGGTGCCGTAAGAAGCAATTGGCAATTCGCAACAGCAGAACAAGAGAGAGGCCCGCCCGCGAAGGCGGGCCTTTTTGTGTTCGAATAAACTGCATTCATGAATGACAGTAGAGGAAGCATTGTCGCCGGCCTGGCCGTTTGCTGGCTGCTGAACATCGCGCAACTGGGGATTGGCTGGCTGCTGCTGGTAGCAGATGAGCGTACACTTCCCGCGGTCTACGTTCTGATTGGCGCGATCGGCCTGTCGCAGGTGGGCTACGTTGTTCCGCTCTGGCGATTGCTCATGCGCAGAGGCCAGTCGCGTACGGCCAAGGGCTTCCTTATCGCGGCGGGCATTACCGCCGCGGCAAACGTCGCGCTGGCTGCGGTGATCTTCAGGCGCTAACCTCTCCGGCCCGCCTTGGTCGTGCCCAGATGGAATTTGACCAGTCCCTTATACTGGACTGCTTTTATGTCGTCGCCCGAAGGCCCGGAGAAACCACAAAAATTCCGCTTTCGCTTGCTGCCAACGCTGAAACGTGGGGAGATGTGGCGGTATTTCGGCCCGGCGTTTGTCGCCAGCGTGGCGTACATCGATCCCGGTAATTTCGCCAGCAACTTTGAAGGCGGAGCTCAGTTCGGCTACACCTTGTTGTGGGTGCTGCTGTGGGCCAACGCCATGGCCATCCTGATCCAATACCTTTCGGCCAAGCTGGGGATCGCCACCGGGAAAACGCTGCCGCAGAATTGCCGCGCGTATTTTTCACCAAAAGTAAATTTCGGACTCTGGATCGCCGCGGAGCTGGCGGCGCTGGCCACGGATCTGGCGGAGTTTCTGGGCGCGGCGCTGGGGTTTTATCTGCTGTTTGGAATACCGCTCCTTGCCGCGGCGCTGATTACCGCGGTAGTGGTCTTCCTGATGCTGGCGGTGGAATTGTACGGCTTTCGCCGGTTGGAACAGCTGATTATGGCGTTCGTTTTCGCCATCGCGGCGTGCTATGCGTTTGAGATGTTCATCGTGCATCCGGACTGGCGCGCCGTGGCCAAAGGCGTGCTGGTGCCGAAGATCAACTCGAAGAGCATCTACGTTGCCGTGAGCATGCTGGGCGCAACCGTGATGCCGCACGTGATTTACCTGCACTCCGCGCTGGTGCAACATCGGGTGAAAGAAGACGCGGCCAGCGACCATCCGGAAAAATGGCTGCTCACCATGCGCCATCTGCGCTACGAGCTGTTTGACGTGCTGGCGGCGATGAACGGCGCCTGGCTGATCAACTCCGCGATGATCGTCATGGCCGCCGCCGTCTTCTACGGCAGCGGAACGCGCTTCAGTTTTGACGAAGCCCATCTGACGCTCCGGCCGCTTCTCCCCGCGGTTTCGGGAACGGCCTTTGCGCTGGCGCTGCTGTTTTCCGGACTTTCATCTTCCACGGTCGGCACCATGGCCGGCCAGGTGATTATCGAGGGCTTCCTGGATATCAAGTTCAGCGTCTTTCTCCGCCGGCTCATCACCATAATTCCCGCGCTGGTGGTGATCGCGCTGAGACTCGACGCGCTCAAAATTTTGTTACTATCTCAGGTTGTGCTTAGCTTCGCGATTCCGTTCGCTTTAGTCCCCCTGGTCGTGCTGACCCGCTCGCAAGCCGTGATGTCTGATCTGGTGAACAGCCGGCGGACGAACTACATGGCGTACGTGGTCACGGCCGTCATCGTTGGCCTGAATCTTCTGCTGCTCTACAGAATGGTCGGCGGCGAATTCTAAACGCGCCGGCGCCCGGGAGTTTGTGGAACGTCGTGCAGCGAATGTGAATCCAATAAGAGAAGGTGAATTTTATGAATACATTTGGCAGCCGCTCAAAATTGCGCGTCGGCAACCAGGACTACGAAATCTACCGCCTTGACGCGCTCGACAAACATGACTGCCCCGCGGCGCGCCTTCCTTTCTCATTGAAGATCCTGCTGGAGAATCTGTTGCGCACCGAAAACGGCCGCAGCGTGACCGCCGACGACATACGCTTTCTGGCCGGGTGGAAACCGCTGGCCATTCCGGATAAGGAGATCGCATTCACACCGGCGCGCGTGCTGATGCAGGACTTTACCGGCGTTCCCGCCGTCGTGGACCTGGGAGCGATGCGCGATGCCATGAAGAAGATGGGCGGTGATCCCCGGCTGATCAACCCGCTGCAGCCGGCCGAACTGGTGATTGACCATTCCGTGCAGGTGGATGAATTCGCAACCGTTGGAGCTTTTGCCACCAACGCGAAACTGGAATTCGAGCGCAATCAGGAGCGTTACGCCTTCCTACGCTGGGGACAGTCGGCGTTCCACAATTTCAAAGTAGTCCCGCCGGACATGGGAATTGTTCACCAGGTAAACCTTGAATATCTGGCGCGCGTGGTCTTCTCTGAGAAGCGTGAGGGTGTGACCTTGGCATATCCCGACACGCTGGTGGGAACCGACTCACATACCACGATGATTAACGGTCTGGGCGTACTGGGCTGGGGCGTGGGCGGAATTGAAGCTGAGGCGGCCATGCTGGGACAGCCTGTATCCATGCTGCTGCCGCAGGTGGTTGGATTCAAGCTCTCAGGGCAACTGCGCGAGGGCTCCACGGCCACTGACCTGGTGCTTACCGTGACCGAGATCCTGCGCAAAACCGGCGTGGTAGGTAAATTCGTCGAATTCTTTGGCCCGGGCTTGGCGTCACTGCCGCTGGCGGACCGCGCCACCATCGCCAACATGGCGCCGGAGTATGGCGCGACGTGCGGCATCTTCCCCGTGGATGACACAACTTTGAATTATCTGCGCGCTACCGGACGCACGCCCGACCTGATTGCGCTGGTGGAAGCGTATTGCAAAGAACAGGGCCTGTTCCACACGGCGCAAACCAGTGACGCTGAGTATTCGCAAGTAGTGGAGCTGGATTTGAGCACCGTGGAGCCGAGCGTGGCCGGGCCGCGTCGACCCCAGGACCGCGCGCCGCTCTCGCAGGCGAAAGAGTCTTTCGAGCAGGCGCTGCCAACGCTGATTGGGCCGCGTCCGGCTAAAGAAGCCCGCAAGGTTGCGCCGGCTCAGGTAGAACGGTTTGAGGGTGAAGGCGGCTCGCCCATTGCAATCGCCGACGATCCCAACGTGCCGGCGGCGCACAAAGACCTGGGCGAAGACGTATTCGAACAGCTCCATGACGGTTCGGTGGTGATTGCGGCCATTACCAGCTGCACCAACACATCCAACCCTTCTGTGATGATGGCGGCTGGACTACTGGCGAAGAAAGCAGTGGAGAAAGGCCTTAAGCGCAAACCGTGGGTGAAGACCTCTCTGGCGCCGGGTTCGCGCGTGGTGACGGAGTACTATCGCAACGCCGGCCTTCTTCCCTACCTTGAACAGCTTGGGTTCCATACCGTCGGCTATGGCTGCACAACGTGCATCGGCAATTCCGGCCCGCTGCCGCAGGACGTTTCCTATGCCATTGCGGAAAAGCAACTGGTAGCCGTTTCTGTGCTTTCCGGGAACCGCAATTTTGAAGGCCGCATTAACTCTGAGGTGCGTGCGAATTATCTGATGTCGCCGCCGCTGGTGGTGGCGTACGCGCTGGCTGGGCGCATTGACACTGACATCGTCGGTGATCCGTTGGGCAAAGATAAGGACGGCAAGCCGGTCTACCTTCGCGATATCTGGCCGACTCAGAAAGAAGTTCAGGAGGCGGTGAGCCACGCTATCAATTCCGGCATGTTCACCAAGAATTACGAGACGATTTTCGAAGGCGATGAGGAGTGGAAGCGGCTGCGCGTTCCCCAGGGCGAGACCTACATGTGGGACGCAGACTCCACGTATATCAAGCGCGCCCCGTATTTTGACGATATGCCGGCCCGTCCCGCGGCGGTCAAAGAGATCAAAGGCGCGCGCGTGCTGGCCAAGTTAGGGCACAGCGTGACTACCGATCACATTTCTCCCGCGGGCTCCATCAAAGCCAACAGTCCGGCGGGAAAATATCTGCAGGAGCATGGCGTACAGCCGCACGACTTCAACTCTTATGGCTCGCGGCGCGGCAATCATGAGGTGATGGTGCGGGGCACGTTTGCCAACGTTCGCCTGCGCAACCAACTGGCGCCGGGATCGGAAGGCGGCATCACCAGGCATTTTCCCAGCGGCCAGATCATGTCGATCTTTGACGCGTCAGTGAAATACATGGCCGAAGGCGTGCCGCTGATTGTGCTCGCGGGGAAAGAATACGGGTCCGGGTCGTCACGCGACTGGGCAGCGAAAGGGCCGCTGCTGCTGGGCGTCCGCGCGGTGATCGCCGAGAGCTACGAACGCATACACCGGTCCAATCTGGTCGGCATGGGCATTCTTCCGCTGCAGTTCCTTCCGGAAGAGGACCCGGAAACGCTGGGGCTGCAGGGCGATGAGGTCTATGAGATTGTCGGGCTACCGGCGATGCTGGCCGGCAAGTTTGCCGGCGGCAAGCAGATCCACGTTCGCGCCACCAACACTGACGGCGTTACCACCCAATTCAGCGCGCAGGTGAGGATCGATACGCCGCAGGAGATTCTCTACTATGAGCACGGCGGAATCCTGCAGTACGTGTTGCGGCAGTTGCTGGCGAACAAGCCCAAACCTGAGACAGCAATGGTGGGGTAGCGAAATTCTTTTGCCGCTGACTGGCGCAGAGGAACGCAAGCTTAGCCGCTGAATGAACGCGAAAAAACGCGAATCAGAAATCGGCTTGAAGCGTAGCTGGTGTGTGCGGCGTCTTGGCGGCCCCGCTTTTCGCTACTCTTTATCCGATTCTTCGTTCGCCTCGGAGAGAATCTGCCACAGGGCCTTGCCACAGTCAACGATCTGCTTGCGACCGCACTTGGGGCACTGATATTCGCGCATATCGCGGCCGGTAAAGGTGGTCCGTTCGACTTGATCCATCTCGATGAGGCAGTCGGGACAGGTGGTCTCAGTCATGCTTTTTTCAGTGTAGTCTACTGACGGCCGTGTACCGAATGCTATATCCTCACAAGTCGAAGTAATTGAACCATATTCGTTCATGAAAGTACTGGTCATTGGCGGAGGAGGCAGAGAGCACGCGCTGGTGTGGAAGCTGCGCCAGTCACCCCGTGTGCAACAGGTATATTGTCTGCCGGGGAATGGCGGCATCTGCGAAGAGGCCACCTGCCTGCCGGGCGACCCCAAGAACCTGGACAGCCTGCTTTCCGCGGCACACCAGATACAGCCGGACATCACGGTGGTAGGGCCGGAAATGCCGCTCTCGCTGGGTGTGGTGGATGAGTTCACCCATCGCGGGCTGAAGATTTTTGGTCCCACAGCGAAGGCCGCCCAGCTTGAGTCGAGCAAGAGCTTTGCCAAGGAGTTCATGCAGCGCCACCAGATTCCCACGGCGCACTACGCGGTCTGCTCGTCTGAAGACGAGTTGCGCAAGTCTTTGGGACTTTTTTCTGCGCCGGTGGTGGTCAAGGCTGACGGCCTGGCCGGTGGCAAAGGCGTGGTGATCGCCGCAAGCAAAGAGGAAGCCGCCACCGCGGGCCTGGAGATGTTTAATGGCAAGCTGCTGGGGGCGCCGGTGGAGCACGTGGTGCTGGAAGAATTTCTTGAAGGCGAAGAAGTTTCTTTCCTTGTACTGAGCGATGGCGAGCGCGTGGCGGCGTTGGTGCCGTCGCAAGACCACAAGCGGGTGGGCGAAGGCGACAAAGGCGCAAATACCGGCGGCATGGGCGCGTACTCCACGGATGCGCTGCTGGAAGAAGGCATGGCGGAGTGGCTGCTGAACCACATTGCGCGGCCGGTGGTGGCAGGCATGAAGTCAGAGGGAGCGGAGTATCGCGGCATTCTCTATTGTGGGCTCATGATGACCGCGCGCGGCCCCATGGTACTGGAATTCAACTGCCGTTTCGGCGATCCAGAAACTCAGGCCGTGCTCATGCGGCTGGATAGCGATTTGCTGGACGCGATTGAAGCCTCTGTGGAGGGTCGCGTGAGCGACGGCGATTTTAAGTGGTCGAGCGATGCGTCCTGCTGCGTCGTGGTGGCTTCCGGCGGATATCCGGGAAGCTTCATGAGTGGGAAACAAATCTCCGGGCTGGAGCGCGCGGCGCAACTTGGCAATGTAAAGGTCTTTCACGCTGGAACCAGCAAGCGCGACGGCGTCTTCTATACCAGCGGAGGACGCGTGCTGGGCGTGACCGCGCGCGCGCCACGGCTGGACCAGGCCATTGACCGCGCGTATGAAGCGGTGCAGCTGATCAGCTTTGAAGATATGTATTACCGCAAGGACATTGGCGCCCGGGCCCTGAAAGCGCAGAAATAACTTTCACCAGGAAATGGAACACATGGCAGAGAGCCCTCTTGTTTCGATTGTGATGGGATCGGACTCCGATCTGGAAATTATGAATGAATCGGCCAAGGCGCTGGATGACTTTGGCATTGCTTATGAGATTGATGTCACTTCGGCGCACCGGTCGCCGGCGCGGACCTCAGAGTATGCGCGCAACGCCGCTGGCCGCGGGATCAAGGTGATTATCGCCGGCGCCGGCGGGGCCGCGCATCTGGCAGGAGTAATTGCCGCCGAGACTACGATCCCCGTGATCGGCGTGCCCATTCCTTCTACTCCGCTGAACGGCATGGATTCTCTGCTGGCCATCGTGCAGATGCCTGCCGGTATTCCGGTGGCTACCACGGCGATTGGCAAAGCCGGCGCGACTAACGCCGGGATTCTGGCGGCGCAGATCATTGGACTGAGCAACACTACCGTGGCCGGTAAGCTCAAGGAGATGAAAGGCAAGCTGGTGAAGAGCGTGGAAGAGAAATCGCAAAAGCTGCAGCAGTTACGGAAGAGATAGGCGAGCCTCTTCGCATGACGCCCTCCTTCTCCGCCATCGCCATCATCCCCGCGCGACTGGCTTCCACGCGGCTGCCCCGCAAGGTGCTGCGCGAGATCGCGGGCCAGCCGATGATCGGCCGCGTCTATGAAGCCGCGAAGCACTCTCCGCTGCTGCGGGACGTGATTATCGCCACCGATTCCGAAGAGGTGATGCAGTTTGCGCAGGCGCGCGGGTGGAAAGCGCAAATGACGTCCGCTGACCACCGCAGCGGCACGGATCGAGTGTACGAAGTGGCGCAGCGCGTTGCCGCGGATGTTTACGTCAACATACAGGGCGACGAGCCGCTGGCGCGTCCGGAGCACCTGGACGCTTTGCTGCGGCCGATGAGCGATCCCAAAGTGATGGTTTCCACCATCAAAACGCCTTGCCCGCGGCAAGACGTTGACAATCCCAACGCGGTAAAAGTTGTGACCGACTTGAATGGCCGTGCGCTTTATTTTTCCCGCTCCACCATCCCATTCGATCGCGACAAGACGGGCAACGTGGCTTATTTCAAGCACCTCGGTTTTTATGCTTACCGGCATGCCGCACTGGAACGCTTTTGCGGACTGCCGGAATCAAAGCTGGAAGCGGCAGAACGGCTGGAGCAGCTGCGTTTTCTCGACAACGGCATTGAT
>WNFM01327275.1_pt2 | contig 23892 bp, 21 predicted proteins | sample 5400271 | NCBI WGS metagenome assembly WNFM01 (sample SAMN13153352, study PRJNA577476) | soil metagenome | isolation source: 60 cm saprolite on Douglas fir-dominated hillslope | place: USA:California | collected 2013-09-17 | reverse complement strand
CTCGAAGTTGCGCTCGAAGGCCCGCTTGCGCGCGGCCGGGTCGAGGAGGGGCTCGAGGGGCGCCGCGTCGCCGATGGCGAGCAGCAGGACGCGCGCCATCTCCGCCATGTCGTCGAAGCGTCCCGAGGGGTCCTTGTTCAGGGCCTTCATGGCGGCGCCCACCAGCGGCTCCGGCATCCCCAGCTCCCGGTAGTCGAGCGGCGGGAGGGGCTCGTGCACGATCTTGTAGACGAGGCTGGTGATGGTCTTCGCTTCGAAGGGACGCCGCCCCGCGAGGATCTCGTAGAGGATCACTCCGGTCGCCCACATGTCGGCGCGGTGGTCCACCCGCGCTCCCCGCAGGACCTCGGGCGACATGTAGCTCGGGGTCCCGAGGAGGGTTCCGGCCTGGGTCATGTCGGAGTCGGTGAGGCGGGCGATCCCGAAATCCAGGATCTTGACCACACCATCACGCCCCACCCGCACGTTGGCGGGCTTCACGTCGCGATGGACCACTCCTTGCTTGTGGGCGAAGTCGAGGCCGCGGCTGACGGCCGCCACCATCCTGACCTTCTGCTCCACCGAGAAACGGTCGGTGGGGACCATGACCTGGCCCAGGTCGAGGCCCTCGATCAGCTCCATGGCGATGAAGAGGGTTCCCTCCACCTCGCCCAGCTCGTAGATGGTGACGATGTTCAGGTGCTGGAGCCTGGCGGCGGCCCTGGCCTCGCGCTCGAAGCGCGCGCGCGCGTCCTTGGTGGCCAGCAGCCCGGGGGCGACCGTCTTCAGCGCCACCACCCGGTCGAGGTTCGGGTCCCGGGCCCGATAGACCTTCCCCATCGCGCCCTGGCCCAACTCGGCCAGGATCTCGAACTTTCCGATCTTCATGTTTGCGGGAGGCCGCCGGCCTCCCGCGTGACTATGATAAGCGGCGGTCAGGCGATGTGGTCGAGCGCGTCCAGTATGGGCCGCCCGAAGGCTTCGATGCGCCAGCGGCGCAGGCCGTCGATCGCCTCGAGGTCGGCGAGGCGTCGGGGCGCTTTCTCGGCCAGGCGGTCGATGAGCCGCTGCGGAAGGATCACCGAGATGTCGAGGGCGAGCGGCGGCGCGATCCGGGCCCGCCAGGTCTTGAGCGCCTCCACTCGCTGTCGGACCACGTCGGGGACGGCCGGCGGAGGGTTCGCGGGCGGGAACGAGGGCAGGTCGGCATCGCCGAGCTCCCGAGCCCGGCGGAGCGCGCCCAGGAGCGCTTCCGCCTGGTCCCGCAGCCGCGGGAGGACGCCGCGGACCTGCGCCAGCTCCGCGATGTTCCGGGGCGGCTTCTCCGAGAGGGCCAGGAGGGTCTCGTTGCCCAGGATCTTGAAGGGCGGGATGTCCCTGGCTTCGGCCCCGGCCTCGCGCCAGAGGTAGAGCTCGCGCAGCGCCGCCAGGGCCCGGGGCTTGAGGCGCCGCGCCCCCTTGACCCTTTGCCAGGCCTCCGGGTCCTTCCGGCGGCGGGCGGGCTCGAGGGCCGCCACCGCGTCGCACTCCTCGCGCACCCACGCGAGGCGCCCGGCCTCCCGGAGCTTCGACTCCAGCCGGTCGCGCAGGGCCAGCAGGTTCTGCACGTCGGCCAGCGCGTAGGCCTCCTGGGTGGGGGTGAGCGGCCGGCGGGACCAGTCGTCCTTCTGGCTGTCCTTGCTGATGGCGACCCCCAGCTCGGCCTTCGCCACCGCTTGCAGGCCGATCTCGGGGAGACCCAGGAAGCGCGCGGCGATCATGGTGTCGAAGAGGCCCGCGAACGAGAAGCCGAAGTCGCGCTTCAGGGTGGTCACGTCGTAGTCGGCGCCATGAAGGACCTTGACGATCCCCGGGTCGGCCATGAACCGCCCGAGAGGCGAGAGGTCGCTCACCGCGAGCGGGTCCACCAGGCAGGCCTCGCCCCGGTCGGTCGCGAGCTGAACGAGGCACACCTTCTCGAAATGGTGGTAGAGGCTGTCCGATTCGCTGTCGAGGGCGAGAGCGCGGCAGCCTTCGAGCGAACCGGCCAACGCCTGGAGGTCGTCGGGGGTGCGGATCCAGCGGGTCACCGGGGCCAAGTATATAGGCCCTTGCGCCCGCAGCCGCCTCCCCGGTAAACGCCTGCGATCGGGCGCCGTCGAACTCCTCGGGAGGACTAGACTCGTGAACGAGAACGTGAAAGAGCTGACCGACGGGAACTGGGACGCCGAGGTCGTGAAAGCCGAGGGGACCGTCCTCGTGGATTTCTGGGCCTCCTGGTGCCCGCCTTGCCGTATGATCGCTCCCAGCATCGAGGCGCTGGCCGGCGAGTTCAAGGACCGGGCCAAGGTGGGCAAGCTGAACGTCGACGACAACCCCGAGGTGGCGGCGCGCTACCGGATCACGTCGATCCCGACCCTGCTGGTGTTCCGCGGCGGGCAGATCGTGGACCAGCGAGTGGGGGCGCTCCCGAAGCCGGAGATCGCCTCCCTGATCGAGCGTCAGCTCGTCCCTGCGGGAGCCGGGCCCGTGGCCTGATGGTCGAGGTCCGGGAAGCGGCCGGCCCGGAGGCGGACCGTCGGGACGGAAGGCGACCGCCTCTATGCGCTCGCGTTCCGCGTGACCCGCGACCCCGAGCTGGCCAAAGACGCCGTGCAGGAAGCCTTCGCGAGCGCTCTCGACCACGTAGACGCCTTCCGGGGCGACGCCCGCCTCTCGACCTGGCTCCACCGCATCGTCTACAACAAGTCGATCGACCTCCTGCGCCGGCGCCGCCGCGAGGAGCCGCTGTCCGACGAGCAGGCGGCCGAGCTGACCGCCGAGGACATGCAGCTTGGTCACGGCCCGTCCTGGGCCCGGCCACCCGATGAGCTGCTGCGCGCGAAGGAGGCGTGGGCCGCCCTCGAGGAGGCGTTGGGCCAGCTCACCCCTCTGCAGCGCGCGGTCTTCGAGCTGAAGGAGGCCGAGGGGCGTCCCACCACCGAGGTATCCGAGATCCTCGGGATGGCCGAGCCCACGGTGCGCGTCCACCTCCACCGCGCCCGGCTGAAGCTGCGCGACCTCCTGGCGGGCCATTTTCGAGGGGCACGGGCATGACGTGCGACGAGCTGCTGCGCCGGCTGACCGACTTCGGCGACGGCGCGCTGCCCGAGTCCCTCTGCGAGGAGCTGCGTGAACACATGACGGGGTGTGACTCCTGTGCCGACCTGCAGGCGGACCTCGCGGCATTGGCCCGGCTCTGCCGCGAGTGCCCCTCTCCCCGGCTGCCCGAGGACGTGAGGCGCCGGCTCGAGAAGCGCCTGGGCTCGGGCGGGTCCGGCTCCGGAACCGGAGGCGCTCGCCCCCGCGAGAGAAACGACTAGACTCCGCCGAATGTCCCTCCCCGAGACGGTCGAGGTCGAGCCCCGGAGCGGCGCCGACGCGAGCGTCGTCCTGCTTCACGGCCTGGGGGCGGACGGCCACGACTTCGAGTCCCTCGTCCCGGAGCTGCGGCTGCCAGGCTCGACCGCCGTGCGCTGGGTGTTCCCGCACGCGCCGGTCCGGCCGGTGACCATCAACGGCGGCGCCCGCATGCGGGCCTGGTACGACATCGCCGGCCTCGACCGCCGGGCCCCCCAGGACGAGGCAGGCATCCGCGCCTCGACTGCGGCCGTCCAGGCGCTCCTGGCCCGCGAGCACGAGCGGGGGATCGCCTCCGACCGGATCGTGCTGGCCGGCTTCTCGCAGGGCGGCGCGATCGCGCTCTTCGCGGGGCTGCGGGAGCCCGCGCGCCTGGCCGGCCTTCTGGCGCTCTCCACCTACCTGCCGCTGGCCGACCGTCTCGCCGCCGAAGCCCATCCCGCGAACGCCGCCGTCCCCATCCTGATGGCCCACGGGACGCACGACTCGATGGTCCCGCTCGCCCTCGCCGAAGACTCGCGCGCGCTCCTCCTGGAGCGGGGCTACGACGTGGACTTCCGGACCTATCCCATGCCGCACAGCCTCTGCGCGGAGGAGGTGGCGGACATCCGCGAGTGGCTGCTACGGGTGCTGCCGCAACGAGGCTGACGAGCTCCTCAGGCCTTCGAGCCGTCTGCCGCCTCGGAGATCACCGAGATCGTCCCGTCCACCTCGAGCACGGCCAACCGGCACGCCTTGACGCTCGCGCAGCCGTGCTCGCGCAAGGCCTGCAACAGGTCGTCGTGGGTGATGCGCTCGGCCGCCATGGCTTCCGGATGCAGCTTGCCCCGGTAGACGAGGAGCTTGGCCCGGCCCTGGAGGGCCCGTTCAAGACGGCGGCTGCGGGCCGCGACCCGCCCCAGGAGGTGGTTCACGAGCAGCAGCACCCCGGCCGCCACCAGGCCCCCCACGAGCGAGCTGTCCGGGCCGACCATCGCGTTCTGCACGGCGTTGGCGATCAGCAGGATGAGGGCGAAGTCGAACGGGGCGAGCTGCCCCAGATCCCGCTTCCCCGTGAGGCGGAAGCCCGCCAGGATGAAGGCGTACACCACGAGGGTCCGTAGGACGATGAGCCCGATCTGGCTCGGCGAGGCGAAGAGCGCGTCCACGGTCGCCTGATTGTAAGCCCGACCACCCGCCGCGACTCGCGCCTATGCGCCTTGCCCTCGCCCGGGGTCCCGCTCGCGCTCCTTGGCCTCGTCCCAGAGCCGGTCCATCTCCGCGAGGCTCGACTCGGCGGGCGAGCGCCCATCGGCGCGCAGGCGATCCTCGATGTGCCGGAAGCGCCGGCGGAACTTCCGGTTCGCGGCCTTGAGCGCGCTCTCGGGGTCGGCCCCCAGGAGGCGCGCCAGGTTGACCGCCACGAACAGCAGGTCGCCCACCTCGTCGTTGACCGCGGCCGGGTCCGGACCGGCGGCCACCGCTTGCTTCAGCTCCGCGACCTCTTCGTCGAGCTTGGCGAAGACCGCGGCGGCGTCGGGCCAGTCGAAGCCGACCCGCGAAACCTTGGTCGTGATCTGGAACGCCTCCATGGTCGCGGGCAGGCGCCTGGACACGCTGTCGAGCATCGATTCTCCTCCGACGGCCCGGCCCTTGGCCGCGCGCTCGGCATGCTTGATGGCCTCCCAGTTCCGCAGCACCTCGCCCGCGGTCTCCGCGATCTCCTGGCCGAAGACGTGGGGGTGGCGGCGGACCATCTTGTCCGACACCCGCGCGATGACCTCGTCGATCGCGAAGGCCCCGCGCTCGCGGGCGATGTCGGCGTGGAAGACGACTTGCAGCAGCAAGTCGCCCAGCTCGGAGGCCAGCTCGCGATCGTCGCCCTCGTCGATGGCCTCGGCCACTTCGTAGGCTTCCTCGATCGTCATCGGCTTCACCGTGTCGTGGGTCTGCTCGCGGTCCCAGGGACAGCCGCCCGGGGCGCGCAAGCGGGCGATCAGCTCCACGAAGCGGACGAAGGCGCGACCGGTGTCGTTCGGGGTTTCGGGCATGACGACCATTCTCGCTTGCTTTATTGAGCCAGGGGTGCCGCGGCGCACTCCCTGAAGCCCCCGGCCTACGCGCCGGAGTGAATCAGGCGCTCCGGGCGCCGTTGTGCCATCGGGGATATTGCCTCAGAGCTCTGATCGGTCCCAGCCGGGTGCTTGACAAACGGTGGAAGGGGGCCTCCCTGGCAGGCTACGAGTCGATTGCCTGCTCGGTCCGGACCGGGCCAAGTCGAAGGACGGGCGCGCCTCACGGATGATCGAAGGGCTGGTGCGCCCCAGGGACGATCGACTGGCCATGAGGGCCGAAGATCAGCTCGGCCTCGTATTGGTTGTGGCGCCAACAGCGAAGGGAGATGTTGTCGACGGTGCGGGAGGGCCCGGTGGGTTTTGCGGACTTCCTTATCCGTTTCAGGACGGATAGACCGATCTGGCCGTGGCCTGGCGACCGCCGCCAGCTTCGTCTTCTCGACCTTCTCGAGCAGCAGAGCCGAGGCCTGGACGATCGGGCGAGGCGTGGCGGGCAGCGCTGGGGGCGAAGGGGCGATGGCAGGGCCCGCCGCACAGGGCACGCTGGTCATCGCCGGACTGGGTCCTGCCGACGAGGGTGGTGTCGCCGTGGGACACGGGAGCTTTCGAACGTTGCTCGGGAGGTCGGGTCGCGGCGCCAGCTCGGCGACCAGCGCTCTCTCGTGCCTCCGTTCCATGGCCCTCGCGAGGACGGACTGGTGGTTCTCCGGCGTGAGGTGGGTCCGGAAGTCGAGGCGTCTGAAAATAAACTTGAGTGAGCCGGCCAAGAGCCCGAACGCAGGGACAGGGCGATGTCCAATCGCTTTTCGGCAGCCTGCTAGTCGAGGGAGAATCGAGCCATGAAGCTCCCGCTCTACCAAGTCGACGCTTTTGCGAGCCGCGTCTTCGCCGGCAACCCGGCGGCGGTGGTGCCCCTCGAGAACTGGCTCGACGACGGCACCCTCCAGTCCATCGCCGCCGAGAACAACCTCGCGGAGACGGCGTACATCGTCGGCGGCCGCGGCCGCTACCACATCCGATGGATGACCCCGACCACCGAGGTCGACCTGTGCGGCCATGCGACGCTCCCCTCCGCCTGGGTGGTGTTGAACGAGCTCGAGCCCGGCAAGGACGCGGTGACGTTCGACTCCAAGAGCGGCCCCCTCGTGGTCACTCGAGAGGGGGACCTGCTGGCGCTCGATTTCCCATCACGCCCCCCCGAGCCCGCCACCGCCGCGCTGCCCGCCCTAGCCGAGGCGCTCGGCCGCGCACCGCGGGAGGCCTGGGCCGCCCGCGACTACATGGCCGTCTTCGACTCCGCCGTCGAGGTGCAGGCCCTTCGGCCCGACATGGCGCGGGTGGTCGCCCTCGACCACTTCGCGGTGATCGTCACCGCCCCCGGCCACGGCGTCGACTTCGTCTCGCGCTTCTTCGCCCCAGCGGAGGGCGTCCCCGAGGACGCGGTCACTGGCTCGGCTCACTGCACCCTCATCCCGTACTGGGCGCGCCGGCTCGGCAAAGCGCGGCTCACCGCCCGACAGGTCTCGTCGCGGGGCGGCGAGCTCGAGTGCGAGGACCGCGGCGGGAGGGTCCGCATTGCGGGCCGTGCCGTAAGGGTCTTGGAAGGGACCGTCTTCATTTGAGTCAGGGGTGCTGCGCCGCACCCCCTGAAACCCCCGCTCGCTCCGCCGAAATGACGCCCGAACGTCAGCGAGGTCGAGCTGCACGGCTCCGCTCGCAGCCCCTGCTACAGGCCGTTCTTTAGTTCTTCAGCGGGATTCGCTTGGTCTGCCCGGTGCCGACATCCTCGAGGTCCACGGACTCGAGGCCGATCTTGGCGATCTTGTAGCGGTTCGCCAGCACCTCGCCGGCCTGGCCGGTGAGCAGCTCGTTCTTCTCGGTCAGCAACACCGCCACGCGCAGCCCCTGGCCATTCTCCACCGAGCCGATGTACCTGAGGTTCAGCGGTGGGAGGCGCGCGACCGGTGGTGATGTCGGGACGGTCGCGGGGTCGACGAGCGTGGGGGGCGGGCCCGCGGGCCGTGGGGTGGGCCGTGGAGTGGGTGGAGGTCCGAAGGCGAAGATGTCGCGTTTGCCCGCCGCGAACTGCGGCCGCTCCTGCGGCAGGCGGTCGAGGTCGATCCGCGGAACGGGCTCGGGCGCCGGCTCCGAGGCGCCTCGGGCGGCGGAGGCCAATGCCGGGGTCCGGTGCCGGAGCCAGAAGACCGACGCGAGGGCCACCGCCACCACCGCGGCGCACAGCATGAGGAGACGCTTCTCGCGCGGGTTCAAACGGCCCACCTTCATGCCGATGCGCAGATTAGCACGGGCGATCGGAGCGGACACGTTGACCCTTTGGACGCGCGGCGGGGCGGGGCGGACGGCATATACTGGCAGGGCGTTTTCGGAGGCAGGCCATGAAGGCGATCCGCATCACGAGCTTCGGGGGGCCGGAGGTGCTTCGGCTGGAAGACGTCCCGATTCCGGCCCCGGGGCCGGGGCAGGCGTTGGTGAAGGTCGAGGCCGCCGGCCTCAACTACATCGACACGTACCACCGCACGGGCCACTACCCGAACGCGCTGCCCTTCACGCCGGGCCTCGAGGGCGTGGGTACGGTCGCCGCCCTCGGCCCCGACGTGGGCGGCCTCCGTCAGGGTGACCGGGTGGCGTGGGCGAGCGCGCTCGGCTCCTACGCGGAGCAGGTGATAGCGTCCGCGGCCCAGCTCATCGCCGTGCCGGCGGGAGTCGACCCGCGCAGCGCGGCAGCGGTGATGCTTCAAGGCATGACGGCCCACTACCTGAGCGAGACGACCTATCCGCTGAAGGCGGGCGACACCTGCCTCGTCCATGCCGCCGCGGGCGGGGTCGGCCTGCTGCTCGTGCAGATGGCCAAGCAGCGCGGGGCGCGGGTCTTCGGCACCGTCTCGACCGACGAGAAGGCGGCGCTGGCCCGGGAGGCCGGGGCCGACGAGGTGATCCTGTACACGAAGCAGGACTTCCCGGCCGAGGTGAAGCGCCTCACGGGCGGGCGCGGCCTGCAGGTGGTCTACGACTCGGTCGGCCAATCCACGTTCGAGAAGAGCCTCGACTGCCTCGCCCTCCGGGGCATGCTCGTTCTCTTCGGGCAGTCGAGCGGCCCCGTTCCGGCCTTCAGCCCCGGGTTGCTCGCCTCGAAGGGATCGCTTTTCCTGACCCGGCCGACGTTGTTTCACTACGTGGCCGACCGGCCGAGCCTGGAGGCGCGCGCCTCGGCGGTGCTGGGTGCTCTCGCTTCCGGCCGGCTCAAGGTCCGGATCGGACGGACGTTCCCCCTGGCCGAAGCGGCCGAAGCGCACCGGACGCTCGAAGGACGCAAGACCACCGGCAAGGTGTTGCTGCTGCCGTGATGACGTCCCGCGGTGAGGAGTGGTCGTGGCCGAGCTGAAGCAGGGCGCCGTCACCTCGTTCCATCGGCTCTCCGACGAGCTGGCGATCCTGCGCCTGCTGCCGGAGGACGGCAGCCGGTTCCCCACCTACAAGCCCGGGCAGTACATCGCCCTCCGGCGCGACGACTGCCGGCTCACCCGGCGTGTCGTGGACGCGTCGGGGCGTGCCCGGTACGTCCACGACCTGGACGAATCGGGCAAGCCGCGGCGGGGTCCCGTGACCCACTCGTACTCGATCGCCTCGGCGCCCTTCGAGACCGAGAGTGGGGGCTACCTGGAGTTCTACGTGGTGCTCGAGCGGGGGGACGTGCCGGGCCGCTTGACCGAATCGCTCTTCGGGATCGACGGCGGGCGGGGAGACCGGATCAAGTACCACGACCGCATCACCGGGGACTTCACGCTCGACAAGCGGGCGGCCAGCCGGCGCGACGTGCTGATGGTGGGGACGGGGACCGGCGTCGCGCCCTTCGTGTCGATGGTCAAGCAGCTGCACCACGAGGTGGCCCGGGGCGGAAGTGATGGGAAGCGGTACACGCTCATCCACGCCAACCGGACGCGCGAGGAGCTCGCCTACCACGAGGAGCTGGCCGCGGCCGCCGCCTCGGAGCGCCTGGACTTCGTCTACGTCGGCTCCGTGAGCCGCCCCGCCGCCGGCGGCGCTGATCCCGGGGTTGGCGCGGGGCGGGCGACCAACCTGCTTCGGCACGTCTTCGACATGCCCCTCAAGGAGGAAGAGGACCTGGCGGCCGCCCGCGCGCGAGGCGGTGATGTCGGCTCGGCGGAAAAAGCGCTCGCCCGCACGGTGCGGCCCCGTCTCCCGGACCACGTCAACCAGCGGCGGCTGCGAGACCGCCTCGACCCCACGCAGACCGTTGTTCTCACGTGCGGCAACCCGGCGGGTATGGCCGACGTCGGAATGATCGCAGGGAGGCTGGCCATGCGGTACGAGAAGGAGGACTGGAAGCCCGGGAGTGGCGCCCACTCCTGAGGGGAGCGTAGAGCAAGGATGGATCCCGGCCTCCGCAACATCGTGACGTCTCGGCTCGAGGCCGACGCCTCCGTCGAGGCCGCCTGGGGTGCCCTCGTCCTGGGGGCCCTCGCGGGCCGCGACGGGTTGGAGGCGGAGTTGGCGGGGAGTGCGGCCTCCCCCGAGGGGGAGGCGGTGCGCGCGCTTCCGACGCCGGCCGGGGCGTACCTCCGCTCGATCGTGGTCGAGGGCTTCCGTGGGATCGGGCCCCCGCAAGTCCTGGATCTCGCCCCGGGCCCCGGCCTGACCCTCGTCGTCGGCCGCAACGGGTCCGGCAAGTCCAGCTTCGCCGAAGCCCTCGAGGTCCTCCTCACCGGCGACAGCCTGCGATGGAAGGAGCGCGCCGCCGTCTGGAGGGAGGGCTGGCGGAACCTCCACCATCCGGCCGCGTCCATCTCCGCCGTATTCCTCGTCGAGGGCGAGCCCGGACCGTGCGTGGTCACGCGGCGCTGGGAGCCCGAGGCGCCGTTCGAAGCCGCCGAGGCGGCGGCCGAGATCCAAGGCAAACCGAGGTCGGACCTCCATTCGCTCGGCTGGACCGGCGCGCTGCGCACGCACCGGCCCTTCCTGTCCTACAACGAGCTGGGCTCTCTCCTCGACGAGGGGCCCTCGAAGCTCTACGACGCCCTCTCCTCGATCCTGGGCCTCGAGGACCTCGTGCAGGCCCAGGGGGCCCTGCAGGAAGCCCGGCGGTCCCGCGAGAAGGCGATCAAGGACGCGACCGAAGGGCGAGTCCGCCTGCTCGAACGGCTGGGAGCGGTGGAGGACGGCCGGGCGCGGCGGGTGGTGGCGGCGATCGAGGGCACGGATTGGGACCTCGCCTCGGTGGAAGAGGTCCTGGCCGGGTCCGCGCTCCCGGGAGTGGGAGCGGGGGAGACCGACGTGCTGCGGCGCATCGCTTCCCTGGAGCCACCCGATCCCGCGCGGGTCGCGGCGGCCGCCGCCGAGATGCGCGCGGCCGCCGCTGCCGTCAGGTCAGCCCTGGGGACCGCCGCCGCCCGATCGCGCGACATGGCCGCGCTGCTCGACCTCGCGCTCGGCTACCACGCCGCGCACGGGGACGGAGACTGTCCGGTGTGCGGCCAAAAGGCCGCCCTCGATGGCGCTTGGAGCAAGCGGCAGCGGACCGCCGCGGGCCGCCTGCGCGAGACAGCGCGCGAGGCCGAGGCCGTTCACGAGCGGGCCGAGGCGGCCCGGCGCTCCTGGGAGGGCCTGGCGGTCCTGAAGGCCGAGACCCTCCAGCGGGCGGTCGAGGTGGGGCTCGACCTGGGCGATCTGGTCGCGGCCCTCGGGGTCTGGGTGAAGGCCGGATCGATCGCCGACCTCGGAGCGCTCGCCAGCCAAGTCGAGTCGGCGAGCGGGCCCCTGCGGGACGCGGTCGTCCGCTTGCGCGACACGGCGCGGGCCGAGCTGGGACGCAGGGAGGACGCATGGCGTCCGCTGGCGACGGAGGTAGCGACCTGGCTGGCGGGGGCTCGCGCAGCGGTCGGGGGAGCCGCCGAGCTCAAGCGCCTCAAGGCGGCGGAAGCGTGGCTCAAGAAGGCCGCGGCCGGTATCCGCGACGACCGCTTCGCCCCCATCGCCGAGAAGGCGGGCGGGATCTGGAAGCACCTCCGGCAGCAGAGCCACGTGGAGCTGGGGCGGATCCAGCTCACCGGAGACGGCACGCGGCGCCGGGTGGTCCTCGACGTCACCGTGGACGGCGTCGAGGGCGCGGCCCTGGGGGTCATGAGCCAGGGCGAGCTGCACTCGCTCGCCCTCAGCCTCTTCGTCCCCCGGGCCACCCTCCCCGAGAGTCCCTTCCGCTTCATCGTGATCGACGACCCCGTCCAGTCCATGGACCCGTCCCGGATCGACGGCCTCGCCCGCGTGCTCGAAGGCGCCTCCGCGGACCGCCAGGTGCTCGTCTTCACCCACGACGACCGGCTGCCCGAGGCGGTGCGCCGCCTCGACATCCCCGCCGAGATCGTCGAGGTGACGCGCAGGGAGGCGTCGGTGGTGGAGCTGCGCCGGGCCATGGATCCGGTTGGGCGCTACCTCGAGGATGCCCTCGCCGTCGCGGGGACCTCCGAGCTGCCTTCGTCCTCGGCGGCCCGGGTCGTCGTGGGACTGTGTCGCCTCGCCCTCGAGGCGGCGTGCATGGAGGTGGTGCGGCGGCGCCGGCTGGGGCGGGGAGAGGCCCACGCCGAGGTCGAGCGGACGCTGGCCGGGGCCGGGCGCCTGACGCGGCTCTGCGCGCTCGCGCTCTTCGACGACGTCGAGCGCGAGGGGGACGCCCTTCCGCGAATCGACCGAGAGGCCGGCTCGCCCCTCGCCGAGGTGTTCCGGCAGTGCAACGAGGAGGCCCACGACATACAGTCGGGCGCCCCGGTCGACGTCGTGCGGCAGGCGGGAAAGCTCGCGGCATGGCTGCGGGGCCTGAAATGACGGCATACGGCGCCGGACCCCGCGACCTCCTGGCGATGGCCCACGACCTGCGCCGCCGGGCCGATCCCGCCACCGCCGGCCTCTGGCCCCGCGCCTCGGCCTTGCTCGCGCGCCAGGCCCTGGAAGCGGGCCTCCACCAATTCTGGGAGGAGCGGGCCATCGACCTCGGGGGCTACTCGATGCAGGCCCAGCTCATCTGCCTGCGCACCTACCTGGGCGACGCGGAGCTGGCCGCCCGCACCGGTCACGCCTGGTCGGCCCTGAGCCGCGCCTGCCACCATCATTCCTACGAGCTGGCGCCCACCGCGACGGAGCTCGAGGCGTGGTTCTCGGTGGTGGGAGAGCTGGTCGAGAGGGTTGGAGGGGACGTTCGACCGCGTAATTGACGGCCGCGGCGCCCGCGACTAGACTGCGGCGATTACCGAAGCCATTCCATAGAAACAGCAAAGCAAAGGGGGAGTCCATGCGATTGAGGTTCATCCTCGCCTGCGCGGCCGTGGGCCTGATGTTGGGAACGGCCGCCGAGGCGAGCGTGCTCAGGATCGTGGTAGTGGAGGCGTCGGACGCCGCCGCCTACGTGAAGGCGATCGAGCAGGGCAAGGCGTTGATGAAGGCCAAGGGGCTGCCCGCAGACATCCGCGTGTGGCGGGCGCGGTTCGCTGGGGAACGGGCCGGCGCGGTGGTGGCGGCCATCGAATACACGAGCCTGGAGGCCCTGGCCAAGGCCGACGCGACGATGAACACCGACGCCGACCTGAAGGCCTGGCTGGCGAGCCTGTCCAAGGTCCGCAAGATCATCTCCGACAGCATCTACGAGGAGCTCAAGCCTTAGTCGCCGGCGTGGGCCTGGTCAACAGGCCATGATAGTCAGTGGATCTCCGCCAGCGGCAGGCCGCTGGGCACTCTCGGGGGCACGTGCGCGCGCAGATCCTGGGCCGAGGGGTCGGTGAGCGCGCGCAGGAACTCGATGAGGTCCGAGAGCTCGGCCTCCGTCAGGTCGACCGGCTCCAGCTCGATGCGGCTGGCGATGGCGGAGGTGGTGGCGGGATTGTGGAACGCCACCAGGTCCAGGGCGTCGAGGTCCGGGCGCGAGGGCAGGACCCGCTGAGTGGGGTCGTAGCCCTCGAGGGAGCGGACGGGATCGAGGTGGTGCCGAACGATTCCCTCCAGCGAGTTGAAGGAGCCATCGTGCCCCCAGGGCCCGGTCAGGGCCACGTTCCGGAGCGACGGCGTGCGGAACTTGTAGCGGTCCGCGGGATCGCCCGTGACGCCCTCGCGGCCGAAGTCTTCACGGCCGTCGTTACCGACGCCCCCGAAGCCGGGCCCGATCTGGGGGACGCCGATCGCGTGGAAGCCCTGATCGGTCTGGAAGGTGCCGCCATGACACGAGGCGCATCGCGCCTTGCCGTAGAACAGCCGTCGGCCGACGTCCGCGGCCCGGCTGAGCGCGCTTCGATCGCCCCTCAGGAACCGGTCGTAGGGGCTGTTGTCCGAGCGAAAAGCGGCGGCCTGGAACGCCCCGATCGCCTTTCCGACGTGGACGATCGTGATCCTGCCGGGGTCCCTGCCCAGTTGCGGGAAGGCCTTGAAGAACAGCTCCTGGTACTCGGGAATCGCCCTGATCCGCGCGACCACCGCGTCCCACACCCCGACGAACGGCGAATGGACGGCGGCGTCTGCGATCTCGTTCGTGCCCGGCTGGCCGGTCATCTCCTGGGCCTCGGTAAAGGCGAAGATGGAGATGGCCTCCAGGAGCCTCTCGAAGCCGAAGGGTAGATCGGCGCCGGCGACGCTTCGGAACCCCTGGGGGACCCTGGGGTCCACGGAGATGCGGCCATCGTGGAAGAGGGCCTTGAACTCCGAGGCGCCCAGGTTGAAGAGCATCGGCATGTTCCGCTGCCCGCGCTCCCTGGGGTCGTGCGGCCCCGGTGGGTAGGCCCCCGCGTCACGGAGCACACTCAGTCCCTGGCCGCCCGTTCCGATGTTGATGGACAGCCCGTCGGTCGTCGCCACGATTGGAGAATGGCACGTGGCGCAGGACATGTTCCGATTCCCGCTCGTGATCTTGTCGAAGAAGAGGAGGCGGCCGAGGGCCTCTCGCGCAGGCCGGCGGGGCGGGAAGTCGGTCGGCCCCGAAGCCTGAGCGGATCGCCCGCTGGTCATGAGGGCCGCGGCCAGGGCCATCCGCGCCAGGTTGCTACCGGTGCAGGTCAGGATGCGCTCGGTCGTCATGGTTCCCCCCGGGCAAGAGGTTTGGCCGCTGCCCCCACCCTTTCGTCAGTTTGCGGAGCGCGGATCGAGGATCCGGTTCACCTTGCCTTTGTCGGCCGTGCCGCCGGTCGACAGCGCGCGGACAACCGGGGCCGAAGCGGCGGAGGCGCTGGTGAGGGTGATGTGACACGCGACCGACTCGTTGCTCGAGCCGAAGTTGGCGACGTAGAGCGTGTACGTCCCCGCGGCCAGATTCGAGATGGTCAGCTTTTCCGGCTTCATGGTCGTGCTCTCCTCGGTGGCCACGAAGCCGCAGGAACGGTCGTTGAACGTGGCGAGGGTGCAGGGCTCGACTCCCCGCGCGACGAAGATGTCGACGTCGTTCGAGGTGAAGGTCCAGTCCACCGTCACTTCCAGCGAACCCGTGGTGCTCGTCGAGAATGTGTCGGGGTATACGAACTTCGAACCGACGGCGAAAGTGTCGTTGTGAATGACCCTGGTCACCGGGGGGGGCAGCGTGGTGGGCGGTGGGGTTGGGGGTGCCACCGGGTTGCTGCCGCAGGCCGCCAGGCCCGCGAGCAAGAGCGCTGCACAGGCCTCGGGCAGGGAATGGAATCTCGGTTTCGTCATGTGTGTCCTCTCTTTCTCTCCAAAGCGAAGGTGCATCCGACTCCATCTGAAGAGCAGAGAACGTGCCAGTGGAGAGTTCGCTGCCCCGAGCTCTCGTAAGTGGCTCAGGTGCGGGGCACGGCCGTGGTCGAGGCCGGCGGCAACCGGCGCGGCGCTTCCATCCGATCGCCCACTGACTGCGCGACCCCTGCCCACTGGTTGAGCGGCCGCGCCGGGCGAGCCGCCCTCGATCTTGACGCTCTCCCCGCAAAGGGGGTAGCGTCTGCGCGGGGTGCGGGTTACGAGATGCGTCCACCAGTCGAGACAGCGTCAGGCCTGTCAGCCGTGCTTCGGGGCGTGGTCGCCGATATGCAGCACGCCTCCGGCGCGGACATCGTGTCCGTCTTCCTCTACGACGAGTCGACCAGGACCTATTACGCCCCCTTCGCCATAGGTCAGCCTCAGGAAGGCCTCCTTGCCTCCCTGGCCGACATGCGGGAGCAGATGGCCCGCTACCTCGACGACGCGGGCCAGGGCAAGGTGCCCGATGCGCTCAGCATCCATTACTACGGTTCGACCGTGTGGTTGACGGTGACGCGGCAGAACCTGGTCGCGATGGATGCTCCATCGGAGATCGACAGCACGTTCGTCCGGCGCTACCAGGTCCAGTCGACGATCGGGCTCCCGCTGCTCGGAGGCGACCGGCTGCTGGGGCTCGTCTACTTGAACTACCGGAATCGCGCGAACGCCCCTGATGCCGAGCGGCTCGCCGTGCTCGAGGCACAGGCGGCTGCCGCCGCCTCCGCGGTCCAGGCCGCCCTCGCCGTTTCCGAGCGCGCCGCCCTCGAGGGTCTGGGCAGGCTGACCACCCTTCTGACCACGCCGGTGGGCGCTGCGCGCGCCGACGTCAAGGAGGTGCGCCGCCTGCTGTCGATCGCGCTTGCGGACATGCTCATGGCGAGCGACCTCGACGGGGCCGCGGTCTACCAGTTCGGCGCCCACCGGGGGAGCCTCGAGCTCGTGACGGCGCACGCGGCCGTCGCCGCGCCGGTTCGCATCGGCCGGCCCGATCCATCGGTGCCGTGGGAAGACGCCCTGAACGAAGCGGTCTCGGCCGTCTCCTCGGAAGCTGAGCTGCACCCGGTAGCGACCTATGCGCTGGGCGGCTCGCAGGAGCCCAATGGATACCTCGTGCTGTTGAGCCGCGACCGCCTCGCCACGGTGCGAAGGGCTCCGGGGACCGACGTGCTGCTGAAGGCCGGCGCGGAGCTCATCGGCGGCGCTCTCCAAGGACAGCGGCTCGTCGCCGAGCTGGAGCACAGCAACCGTCTGCTGGGGGCGCTGGGCGACATGACGGCGTCGATGCTGCGGCCGGGCTCCTCCCGGCACGAGGTCATCGACTCGGTCGTCGGCCACCTCACCGACGCCGCGGTCCCGGAGTTCGACTTCCACTTCGCCACCGTCTACCTGCTGGACGAGAGGGCCGACGAGACCATGGTGGTGCGGATGGCCGCCGGGGCGGCAACCGCAGGCGCGATCGACGCCGCGGAGAGGTCCAAGGGCAAGGGTGCTCAGGGAGCGCGCGTGCCGCGTTGGGCTCTCGAGGAGGATCGCGATCTCGCGGGCGACGACGTCCTTGTCTATGTCGCGCGACGCTGGCAAGCGGTGATCGTCGGTCCCCTTCCCACCGGCGGCGGCATCGACCGCGCCGACGTCTTCACGGGTGCGATCCCAGGCCCCTCGAGCTGGACCGAAGTGCCCGTCGTCCGCAGCGACGGCACGACCCTGGCGACGGTTGCGGCATGCCTGATCGGCCAGGGAGAAGGCACGGACGACCGTCGCCCCGGGCCCGACCTCCCTCCCTTCACGCTCGCCGGCAAGGTCTTCGAGGGCGGTCGGCATGGGGAGCTGATCAGGATCTTCCTGCCCTTCGGTTCGAACCACGACCGCCGGGCGACGGGCGTCCTCGAGGTCGGCTACCACCGCTCCTACGAGCGACGCCCCGACTGGGGCCAGGTGGAGGCTCTCCGTGCGGCGGCCGCGCAGGTGGCGGCGGCCGTGGAGACGGCGCGGCTCTATGAGGATGCGCGGCGCCATGGCGAGCAGCTCGAGCTGAGCGCCGACGTGAGCAAGGCGATCGCTTCCTCCATCGACCTCGACCAGACCCTGAGACTGGTCGCCCAGAACCTCGTGCGGCTCGTCCACGCGTCCCTGTGCCAGATCGCGCTCTATGAGGAGGATCGGGAGGGCTGGTTCGGCGCCGCCGCATCGGACCACGAAGACCTCTGGCGCCGTCAGCACGGCGAGCGCTCGGAGCCTTCGTTCTTCTTCGACGTGCTTGACCGGGTCGAGCCCGTGGTGATCGCGGACGCGAGCGCGAGCGACCAGGTGAGCCCGTCCTACGCGCGGGCCTTCGGGGTTCGCTCGTTGATGGCCCTGCCCCTGGTTGCGGACGGACAACCGATCGGCGCCGTCGTGCTCGCGGAGCGGGACCAATTGCGCGTATTCACGAAGGAGGAGGTCCAGCGCGCCCAGGGCCTCGCGATGCAGGCGGCGGTCGCGATCAAGAACGCAAGGCTGCATGCGCTGGCCGAGGAAGAGCGCCACCTGCAGAAGGATTTCGTCCTGGTCGGGCTCGGCAAGTGGGGAGAGAAGGGTTATCAGCACCTGCTGACGCTGAAACAGTTCTTCAACTTCCGGACCCACGTCGTGGAACACGACGGGCCGGGAGCCCGCGAACGCATCGGCGCGCGGGAGGAGGAGATAAGACAGCACGGCGATGCCTTCTACTGGGACAGCCCGGGGTCGCCCGCCCACCACCAGCTGCAGCGCGAGCTGGAGTCGAGCTCGTACGTGATCACCTACATCGCGACCCCGGCCTCCACCCACCTGCCCACGCTGCGGCTCTACTACGACCTCAGCGACGTCGTGCTCATCGAGAAGCCTCTGGGAGCGCCCCCCGAGGCATACCGCGAGTTCCTCGACCGGGCGCCCGGCGGCGTCGAGATCGTGGCGGCTGACCATTACTACTTCAAGCTCGAGGTGCGCCTGCTCCAGCTCCTGCTCACCGAGGAGCGCACGCTGCGCGACTTCCTGGACAGCGTGGAGGAGATCCGCGTCGAGATCCTGGAGGAGCAGCCCCTCACGGGTGCGGCCGCGGACATCGGGGTCATCGCCGACCTGATCCCCCACGCTTTCGCGATCATCTCGCTGCTGACCCCGATCGACCGCATCGAGCTCGATGCGGAGGCGCCCTTGCTGGTGGGTCGGCACGAAGGCTTCGAGGGCCGGCGCGAGAGCTATGCGCGCATGAACGCCAGCTTCGCCTACCACGGCCGGTCGGTCCGCCTGGTCATCGAGGTCGGCAAAGGTGCGGAGAACGCCAAGTGGATCAAGCTCGTCGGCGAGCGACGCGCTGCCGGGAGGAGACCGAGCTACAAGTTCGACTTCGGAAAGGGCGAGGCGATCGACGGCACCCAGCCGACGGTCAGGGCCGCCGTGCGGCGGATCCGCGAGCCGGGAGTGCCCGACAACGCGCACCTCAACATGCTGCGGCACGTGATCGAGAAGCGGCACCCGGCCGTCGGCATCCTCTCGATCCGCGAAGCGATCAGGGCCAACCAGCGCGTCCGGGAGCTCGAGGCCATGGCGGTCGACCTGCTCGCGGGGGACCGGTGGACGAGCTACGCGGTGGGGACCCGCCCGGCGTTTGAAGCCGGCGGCGGTTCGCCCAACGCTATCTAGAGGGAAGCAACTTGACACTCGATACTCAGGGGCCTATATTAGTATCGCAAGGGAAGTAGCTACCGCCAGGATAGCCTCGATCCCCGGGGACGGGGCGCCCTCGCCAACCGGCCCCGCGCGAACAGGGAAGGAAAGGCCCCAGAACATGACTCGCAGAGTCGAAGAGGTGATCACCGCCCACCGGCAGCTCGAAGGGGGCGGCTTCGTGGTTCGCCGTCCGTTCCCGACCGGGGGACTGGATCTCGTCGATCCCTTCCTCCTCCTCGACGAGATGGGCCCCGCCGACTACGGCCCGGGCGAGGCGGTCGGAGCGCCCGACCATCCGCACCGCGGGTTCGAGACGGTGACCTACATGCTCGAGGGTGCGTTCGAGCACGAGGACTCCGCGGGGAATCGCGGCACCATCGCGGCGGGCGACGTGCAGTGGATGACGGCCGGCGGCGGGGTGGTGCACTCCGAGATGCCGACGCGGTCCATTCGCGAAAAGGGGGGCCGGGTTCACGGCTTCCAGGTGTGGGTGAACCTGCCGGCGCGCGACAAGATGATCGCCCCCCGGTACCAGGAGGTGCCGTCGGCGGGGATTCCCGAGGCCAAGAGCCCCGATGGCCTGGCGCGGGTCCGCGTCATCGCGGGAGAAGCGCTGGGAGTCCGTGCCGTGATCGACACCCGCACCGCGATCGTCTACCAGGACTGGAGCCTGCGTCCGGGCGCCGTGGTCGAGCAGCCGACGGCCGAGGGGCACAACGCGCTCGTCTATCTCTTCGAGGGAAGCGCTCTGATCGGCGGCGACCAGAGGCCCCTCGCCGATGGGCAGCTCGGCCTTCTCGGTCCCGGCGGAGCGGTGCGCCTCGCGGTCCCGGCGGGCGCCCCGGAGGGGGCGCGCCTCCTGCTTCTCGCCGGTCAACCGCTGGGAGAGCCGGTGGCCCGGTACGGGCCGTTCGTGATGAACACGGAAACCGAGATCAGGCAGGCGATCAGCGACTACCGCGCCGGTCGTCTCGGCGAGATCCAGAGAGTCTGAACGAGGCGCACCTAGTTTCCCCGGGCCGCCTCGGGCTGCCCCGCCAGGAGCGCCGTCACCGTGGGGGGGCGCTTGCCCGCGCTCGCGAGCAGAAGCGAGACCTGCCACATCTGCGCCTGGGTCAGGCTCTTGTCGAAGCTCGGCATTCCCGTGAGCCGGATGCCGTTCGCGGTCTTCCAGTAGATCTCGCCCGGCGGATCGTCCGTCACCCCATCGCCACCGAAGAACTGGGGCGGCTTCGGGAACTCGCCGCGCGCGATCGCGGTCTCCGGTTTGCCCGGGAGGCCATGGCAGGCGGCGCAGTGCTCGAGGTACCCGTGAGCGCCGGCGAGGTAGTTGGCCTCGCCCGCCTCGATCGGCGCTGTCTTCGGCATCTCTTTCACGATCCGCGCGTGAAGCGCCCTCGCCGCCAGCATCCTCTCGAAGGGCATCGGCGCCGCCGCCGTCGCAACGGGGGCAAAGCCTCCCGTGAAGTAGACGAAGACCGCGGCGGCGGTGCCCGCGAGCGTCACGATCACGCCAAGCAGAAATGCCTTCACTAGCCCTCCTTTGCCGAGTCGCCGAGCCCCCGCGCCCTCATGGCCTCGGCCCCGGCCGGGCCGAGGCACGGATCGCGCCCGGCACGGCCGTCGAACGCGACCGCATTGTACCTTTCTGCCAAAGTCCTGCCGGTGCTCGATTCCTTCAGGGCAGCGATCACGGCGTGCCGAGGAGCCGGTTGAGCTCCCCGGCCAGCCGCACCCCGGCCTGCAGGAGGCGCCGCTGGATGGTCGGCCAGCGATCGTGCACGTAGCGGAAGGAGAGCTTGCGGTCTCCCATCTCGTAGCAGGCGGCGCGCAACTCCTGCGACTCGCGCGCCCAGTCGCGGGGGGCGCTCGCTTGCCACTCGCGAACCTCCTTGGGCGTCGAGTGGTCGACAAGGTCCGCAAGCTCGGAGAACGAGAGCTGGCTGCCGTCGATGAGCTTGCTGTCCCAGACCGCGTGCAGGTTGGTGGGCTCGTTGAACCACAACACCAGGACGTCGTTGCCGCCGTGGTCGTCGCCGCGGCCGACGTGCAGCGGCTGGTGCAGATCGCCCACCAGGTGGCTGAGCCACTTCAGCGCCTGGGTGCGTTCCCGCTTCGGCGCCGTGCCGTCGGCGAGCACCTTCTCGAATCGAGCGATCGCCTCCAGGACATCGCCGCCGGGGTTCTTCTGCGCGGAGTCGTAGGTCTGCCCATCGGGGATGGTGACCCAGTGCCAAGGGTCGGCTTTGGCCCATTCGGGCTCGGAGCGGATCTCGTCTGCCCAGGTCGTGACGTGGGCGAGTTGCTCGGGAGCGAGCAGTTCGGCGACGACCGCCGCTGCTTGCGGAGCCAGGTGGCGTTCCGCGACTCGTCCCACCGCGCGATGGCCGGTGGGACCCCAGGCGTTGGCGCCTGGTGCGCCGGTGAGAAGGATGACTCCGGCCAACACGACGCGCGAGGAGCGGAGAACCAGATGCACGCAAGGCTCCTTTCAGGGAGATCGTAAACGATAGCATTCTCATTTGTCGTGCGGGATACTGGGGACGCGCCATGACCGCCGAGTACCTCGTTCAGATACTGCACGGCGTCGGCTTCCTCACCGGCGCGGCCCTCTACGGCATGCTCCTCGCGATGGTGCTGCGGGGCGCGGGCCGCGGCGGGGCGGGCATTCGGAGAGACGATGGCCTCGCGATGCTCACGGGGCTCCTGGGCCTCGCGTGGAACCTTGGGGCGCTGGCCCTCGTCACGCATCCGCGCTCGTCACACGCCCTGTTCGCCATCGCCTATGCGGCCCTGGGGCTGCTGCCCGCGGTCTTCGTTCACGCCGCAGTGAGCTCCTGGGGGAGCGACCGGGGCGGGCGGAGGTCCGAACGGTGGATCACCGGTCTCGGCTACGGGCTCGCGGGAGGGGCGGCCCTGGCGCAGATCGGGGAAGAGGCGCTGTCCGGCGCCACCCCTTCCAGCGGTGCGTTCCAGGTCCTGGCGGTCGGATTTCTCGTTGTCGTGGTCTTGCTGGTCATCGCCTCGCCACCCGACGCGCGTCGAAGGGGCGGCCTCCTCTGGACGCTGGCCCTGGCCCTGTTCAGCGTCTCCGCCTGGCACCTCGGGCAGCACCAGCCGGGCGCCGAGGCCTGGCCAGCCGTCGTGCTCGGGCATCACGCATCGATACCCCTGGCGCTGGCGATCCTCTGGATCGATTTCCGGTTCGCCCTGGCCGACATCTTCCTGAAACGAGCGCTGGCGGTGCTGGTCCTGGTCGGAGTCGTCGTCGGCCTCTATCTCGGCCTGTACGGAGCCCACCTTGGCCAGGGGGATCCAATCGCGCCGCAGTGGGTGCTCCTGGCGCTTGCCCTGTCGACGGCCACGGCGCTCTCCTACCCCGTCATCCGCCGCGTCACCGGATGGTTCGTGGACGTCGTGCTGTTGGGACGACCCGACGCCTCGGAGCTGCGGGGGGAGATCGCGCGGCGGCTCATCGCGTGCGACACACCGGAAGACATCCTGAAGCTGGTCGCGGATTCCCTGGCGCCGGCCCTGAACGCAGGGCGCGCGTCATGGGAGGTGTCGGCCGAGGCGGCGCCGGCAGGCCAGGAGCTGGTGCGCCTCCCCAACCGCTCGGATCGACCCGGGGTGGCGGTCTCGGTCCCCACCGCGGAGCCGCCGCACTACGTCCTGAGGTTCGATTCGCTCGGCGGGGGCCGCCGCATCCTGTCCGACGACGTGGCCCTGCTGGAAAGCGTTGCCCTGGTCACGGCCCGGCGCCTCGACGCCCTGCGCTGGATCCAGGAGCGCTTCGAGCGGGACCTCCGAGAGGAGCTGGTGGCGAAGCTCGCCACCGAGGCCGAGCTGCGAGCCCTCCAGGCCCAACTCAATCCGCACTTCCTCTTCAACGCGCTCAACACGCTGGGCTACCTCATGAAGGCCGCGCCCGACCGCGCGCGGAGCACGCTGCACGACCTGACCAAGCTCCTGCGCGCCGTCCTGAAGCGATCCGGGGGGGACATCGCGACCCTCGGCCAGGAGATCGATCTCGTCGAGTCCTACCTGGCGATCGAGCGGGCCCGCTTCGAGGATCGGCTTCGGCTTCGCGTGGACGTGCCCGCCTTCCTGCGCGGCCTGCCGGTGCCGCCGCTGCTCGTGCAGCCGCTCGTCGAGAATGCCATCAAGCACGGGATCGCCCCCCGGCGCGAAGGCGGCGAGATCGTCGTCAGGGCCTGGGTGGAGCAGGGTGGACACGAGGCGCCGAGCACGCACACTCTCGTCATCGAGGTTTCGGACACCGGAGTGGGAGCCAGCGAGATGGCGGTGGCGGCGGGGCGGGCAAGCGGCGTCGGCCTGAGCAACGTGGCGAAGCGCCTTCGCGCCCATTTCGGCACGGAGGCCAGTCTCTCCCTGGTGAGTCAGGCGGGCCAAGGCACACGCGTGACCCTCCGGCTTCCGGGAAGCTCGACGCAACGCGCGACCCCCGCGGCGATCGCGATGGCGGGTGAGCGGCCATGGCCTCCCGCCTGAAGGTGGTCTTGGCGGACGACGAGCGCCCGGCGCGAGCCGTGCTCGCGGAGATGATCGAGGCTGGCTCCGACGCGGAGGTGGTCGGCGAGGCGGCAACCGGCCCCGAAGCCGTCTCCGTCATCGAGCGGTTGCGGCCGGACCTCGCATTGCTCGACCTCGAGATGCCGGAGATGGACGGGCTGGAGGTCGCGCGCGTCGTGAGGTCCGAGAGCACGCCGCTCTTCGCGTTCGTGACCGCCTACGACGAGTATGCGGTCCGCGCCTTCGAGGTCAATGCCGTCGACTACCTGCTGAAGCCGGTCGCCCCGGAGCGTCTCCTCGAGACCTTCCGGCGTGCGCGCCAGAGGCTGGCCAAGCCGGGCTGGCGCGATGACCAGATGGCCAATCTGCAGGTGGCCTTTGCCGAGTACGAAAGATCGCGTTCCCGCCATCTCGACCGGTTGCCGGTGCGGAAGAACGACGACGTCGTGATGGTGCCGACCGAGCACATCGTATCGGCGGTGGCCGAGGGTGAGCTGCT
>WNFM01314333.1_pt2 | contig 23897 bp, 20 predicted proteins | sample 5400271 | NCBI WGS metagenome assembly WNFM01 (sample SAMN13153352, study PRJNA577476) | soil metagenome | isolation source: 60 cm saprolite on Douglas fir-dominated hillslope | place: USA:California | collected 2013-09-17 | reverse complement strand
TCGACGACCTTGATCTTGTCGCCCACCTTGTATGCCGAGGCAGCGTTGAACGAGAAGGTGCGGGTTGAACCGTTTTCAAGTTTAACGACCACCTGATAGACGGTCTTTTCTTTCAACTTTTTCTCGGTTTCATTGCCGGCATAGGCGCCAACGCCGGCGCCAGCCACGGTAGCCAGGTCTTTGCCGCGCCCGCCGCCAACCTGGTGGCCGAGCACACCGCCGAGTACGGCGCCGCCAACCAGGCCGACACCGGAGCCTTCTCCTTTTTGTTTGACGGTTTTCAGATCGGTAACGGTGCCGCAGTTATCGCATTTTGCATAGGCTGCGCCGCCCCAGGCGAACACCAGACCAGCAATGGCGGAAGTGATGAATTTTGAGTATTTCATGGTTGTAACTCCTTGATTGAACGGATCCCCGACGACTTATTGCAAACTACTAACGCAACCGCCGGCCAAAGCGACGACAGGATAAAAATTAACGCAATACGTCGCTGGCTTTCAATTGCGGAAACAGGATTACATCACGGATTGAGGGGCTGTTGGTGAGCAACATCACCAGCCGGTCGATACCGATGCCTTCCCCTGCCGTCGGCGGCAGGCCGTACTCCAGCGCACGGATATAGTCGGCGTCATAGTGCATGGCTTCCTCATCGCCGGCGTCCTTGGCCTTTACTTGCGACATGAAGCGTTCGGCCTGGTCTTCAGGATCATTGAGTTCCGAAAAACCGTTGGCCAGCTCGCGGCCGGCCACGAACAGTTCGAAACGATCGGTAATGGCCGGATTGGCATCGTTGCGCCGCGCCAGCGGCGAAACCTCGGCCGGATAATCGACGATGAAGGTCGGCTGGATCAGCTTCGCCTCGGCGGTTTCCTCGAACAGCACCAGCTGCAACTCGCCCAGGGTCTGGGCGGGCTTGGTGTCCACATGCCGCTTTTCCAGCAGGCCGCGCACCGTTTCGAGGTCGTCGAGATTGCTGGCCGCATATTCCGGGCAGTACTTCTTCACCGCCTGCGGCATGGTGATGCGGTCGAAGGGCTTGCCGAAATCGATCTCGTATTCGCCATAGGCGAACCGGGTTTTGCCCAGCACTTTTTGCGCGATATCGCGGAACATCTCTTCGGTGAAGCTCATCAGGTGATGGTAGTCGCGCCAGGCGATATAAAACTCCATCATGGTGAACTCCGGATTGTGGCGCACCGACATGCCCTCATTGCGGAAATTGCGGTTGATCTCGAACACGCGCTCGAAACCGCCCACCACCAGGCGTTTCAGGTACAACTCGGGGGCGATGCGCAGGTACAGCTGCATATCCAGCGCATTGTGATGGGTGATGAAGGGCTTGGCCGCCGCGCCGCCGGGGATCGGATGCATCATCGGAGTCTCCACCTCCAGATAACCTGCGCCGACCATGAAATCGCGGATCGCCTGCACGATTTTCGAGCGCGCGCGGAAGGTGTCGCGCACCTCCGGGTTGGTGATCAGGTCGACATAGCGCATACGGTAGCGCTGCTCGGTGTCGGTCAGACCGTGGAATTTTTCCGGCAGCGGGCGCAGCGCCTTGGTGATCAGGCGCAGCGAGGTCACGAACACGGACAACTCGCCCTTGTTCGTTTTGGATACGCGTCCCTCGGCGCCGAGAATGTCGCCCATATCGTAATGCTTGAAGTCTTCCATGGCCGCCTCGCCGACATCCTGCAGCGAGATGTAAAGCTGGATGCGCTCCGAGGCATCCTGGATGGTGGCGAAGGCCGCCTTGCCCATGACGCGCTTCAGCATCATGCGGCCCGCGACTTTCACCATCACCGGTACAGCGTCCAACGCTTCCTTGGTTTTTTCCCCGTAGGCCTTGATCAGTTCGGCGGCATCATGCTCCGGGCGAAAATCGTTCGGAAAGGCCTGTGCCGTTTTGGCGCGGATCGCGGCCAGTTTGTGGCGGCGTTCGGCGATGACGTGGTTCTCGTCAATGGGCGCGGCGCTGTGATCGGGGTTTTGCGGTTGTTCGCTCATGGTCATTTCCGGTGAAAATTCTGCTGCTGAATGCGCTTTTTAAACGCCTTGCTTCAAGCTGGCCTCAATGAAGGGGTCGAGGTCGCCGTCCAGCACTTTTTGCGTGGCGCTGATTTCGACATTGGTGCGCAAATCCTTGATGCGGCTCTGGTCCAGCACATAGGAGCGGATCTGGTGCCCCCAGCCCACATCGGTCTTGCTGGCTTCGAGTTTGTCCTGTTCGGCCTGACGCTTGCGGATTTCGAGTTCGTACAGTTTTGCCTTCAGCATCGTCATCGCTTCGGCGCGATTACGGTGCTGGGAACGGTCATTCTGGCACTGCACCACGATACCCGAAGGCATATGCGTAATGCGCACCGCGGAATCGGTCTTGTTGATGTGCTGGCCGCCGGCGCCGGAGGCGCGGTAGGTATCGATGCGCAGATCGGCCGGATTGATCTCGACCTCGATGGAATCGTCGATCTCCGGATACACGAACACGCTGGCAAACGAGGTATGGCGACCGCCGGAAGAATCGAAGGGCGATTTGCGCACCAGGCGGTGCACGCCGGTCTCGGTACGCAGAAAGCCGTAGGCATAGTCGCCGCTGATCTTGATGGTGGCGCTCTTGATGCCCGCCACCTCGCCGTCGGATTGCTCCAGCACTTCCGCCTTGAAGCCCTTGCGTTCGGCGTAGCGCAGGTATTGGCGCAGCAGCATCGACGCCCAATCCTGCGCCTCGGTACCGCCGGCGCCGGACTGGATATCCAGGAAGCAGTTGAAGGAATCGGCGGCATTGGAGAACATGCGCCGGAATTCCATATCGGCGACCATTTTTTCCACGGCCGCCGCGTCGTCGCGAATTGCAATCAGGGTCGATTCATCGCCTTCATCCTTGGCGAGCTCGAAAATTTCCTGGGAATCCTTGAGCGTCTGGTCGATATGAATCAGCGACTCAACCACGTTATCGAGCGATTTTTTTTCGCGGCCCAGTTCCTGGGCGCGTTTGGTATCGGACCAGATAGCCGGGTCTTCGGCCAGTTTCGAGACTTCCTCGCGACGGGCTACTTTGCCGTCGAAGTCAAAGATACCTCCGCAACTCGGTCGCGCGGGCGGACAAGTCGGCAAGGCTGTTGGCAATGAGGTTGATTTGATCGGCTTCCATGGTGCGGGGTCTTCTTTTTCAAGTTCAAGTTTCGTAATCCGCCATTATAGAGGACACGCCGGTTGCAAATTTGCCCTGCCAGGAAATTCAGGGCAATCGAGCAGGATTTCGCAGCGGAGATTGTCGTGGCGCAATCGGGCCCTGGCGCTGGATGGCTTGCCCCTATGCAGGGCGACAAGCGCACTGGGCAATTCATGGCCGATAACCTATGTGGAGAACTGCCACGGCAGTCTGGATATCACCTACAGCGTATTATCCCGGTAACAGCGCAGTCGCTGATCGCCAATAAGTTGTTGCGGCGATCATCCGCGCCGGTGACGTCTGCCCAGGAATTTTGATGTTATGAGGAGGCATGATGAACGAAGGCATCGGTAATCTGGAGATTTTGCGGAAGCTCGATTCGTCGGACTTGCTGCGCGTCGTAGCAGTATTGGTTTTGGCGTGGCTTGTGGCAGCTGTCCTTCGATGGGCCTTGCGCAGCATCGCCGAAAAAGTGACACCGCGCCTGCGACTCCCGATCCTGCGGGTGGTGCCGGTGGTACGCCTCATGATCGGTATCGGTGCCGCCGCCGTGATCGTGTCGGTCATCGTCAGGCCGTCTTTTCAGAATGTCGTTGCCTTGCTGGCCAGCGTCAGCCTGGCGGTCGCCTTTGCGCTCAAGGATTATGCGAGCGCCCTGGCGGCGGGGTTGGTGACGGTTCTGGAAAACGCCTACCAGCCCGGCGACTGGATCGAGATAGACGGGGTTTACGGCGAGGTCAGGTTTATCGGCGCGCGTGCCGTGCATATCGTGACGACCGACGACAACGTGGTGATGATCCCGCATTACCAGTTCTGGTCGAAGAAAATCTCGAACGCGACCAGCGGCAGCAGAAGCCTGCTATGCGTGGCGAATTTCTACCTGCACCCCGACCATGAGGGCCAGGCGGTAATGCGGTGCCTCGAGGAAATCGGGGAAACAAGTTCGTGGCGCAAGCCGGAAACAAAACTAAGCGTCATTGTGGAGGAAAAGCCCTGGGGTACCCACTACAAGCTCAAGGCTTACGTCAAGGAAAGCCGCGAACAATTCAAGTTCATCACCGATCTGACGATTCGCGGCAAAGAGGCGCTGCGGGCGATGAACATCCGCTTCGCAAATGTACTGCCCGTTATCGAGGCCGGCAAGAAGTGATCGGCGCTGGAAAGCACGGTGACATGCAGATGCCACCTGCCAAGGCGGAGTTCATCGGGCGGGCTGCTGAATACAACTGAATCAGACTACATGGTCGAGCAGCAATTGCAGGGTCGCATCGCCGCGAAATTCATTGACCGATGGCCGGAACACCGCGTCAATGCTGGGGTTCAGGGCATCGGCCGAGCCAAAGCGCATGGCCTCGAAGGTCGCGCCGCCTGTCCCTGTCCCCATCCACAGTTTCAGTTTCAGATGTTTTTCGCCGACCACGCGCTGTTCCAGCACGCGAAAGGCGCCGGTGAAGGCGGGCGCGGCGAAGCCCTGGCCCCAGACCTGAGCCTCGATAGCGCGGGCAAAATCGAAACTGAGCTCATCGGCTGCCAGCGCGCCGTCGGTTTCGATCCGCTCCAGCAAGTCGGCCGGCGATAGCAGTTCGCGCACTACAGCCTCAAAGGCCTTGGAAAAATCGGCCAGGGCGGTTTGCGCAATAGTCAGCCCCGCCGCCATGGCATGGCCGCCGAACTTGCTGATCAGTTGTGGGTGGCGCTTGGTGACCAGATCGAGGGCGTCGCGCAGATGCAGCCCCTGGATCGAGCGGCCCGAGCCTTTGAGATTGCCGTCCCCGTCCGCGGCAAAGGCGATCACCGGGCGATGATATTTTTCGCGAATGCGCGAGGCGAGGATGCCGACCACGCCCTGATGCCAGCCCGGCTCGAAGATGACCAGCGAATAGCGCTGGCCGACGTCGATATCGGCCAGCGAGGTCAGCGCCTCGTCCTGCATATCCGCTTCGATGCCGCGGCGCTGGCGGTTCAATTCATCGAGCCTGGTCGCCAATGGATAGGCGAGGGCCTCGCTGTCCGCCAGCAGGCAGGCGATGCCCAGGGACATGTCTTGCAGGCGGCCGGCGGCATTGAGGCGCGGGCCGACCACAAAGCCAAGGTCATAGGTGCCGGCGCGGCGATGATCGCGGCCGCCGACCTGCAGCAGGGCGCGAATACCGGCGCTCATGCGTCCGGCGCGAATCCGCATCAGGCCCTGCTCGACCAGAATGCGGTTGTTGTGATCCAGCCGTACCACATCGGCGACCGTGCCCAGCGCCACCAGATCGAGATAGTCCGCTAGGTTCGGCTCGGGACGCGAGGCGAAATAGCCCTGGCCGCGCAGCAGGGCGCGCAGGGCCAGCATCACATAGAAAATCACGCCGACGCCGGCCAGGTTCTTGCTGGCGAAGGCGTCGCCATGCTGGTTGGGATTGATGATGACCGCTGCATCGGGGAGCGTCTCGCCGGGCAGATGATGATCGGTGACCAGCACCTGGATGCCGCGCCGATTGGCCTCGCGCACGCCATCGACGCTGGCAATGCCGTTATCGACGGTGATGATGAGATCGGGATTGCGCCCGGAGGCCAATGCCACGATTTCCGGGGTCAGCCCATAGCCGTATTTGAAGCGGTCCGGCACCACGTATTCGATGCGCGCGCCCATCGCCGACAGCGCGCGCATGCCAACCGCGCAGGCGGTGGCGCCGTCGGCGTCGTAGTCGGCCACGATCAGCATCTTCTTGCCGGCAGCGATAGCCTCCGCCAGCAATTGCGCGGCGGCGTCGATATGCGCCAGCTGCGCCGGGGCCAGCAGGGCGGTCATGCTGGTTTCGAGCTCGGCCGCCGATTTCACATGGCGCGCCGCAAACAGGCGCGCCATGCGCGGCTCGACCTTGCCGGCGATCAGGGCCGCATAGGCGGCTTCATCGCGCACCCGCGTGACGATATCAACCATGCAGGTAGTCGGCCAGGGGTTTTGCGGTGGACTTGAATCGCTTCCAGACTTTCCACTGCGGTGGGCGCTCGATGGTCGCCCTCAAGGTTGCCGCTTCGTTGGGCAGCAACAGGGTGAGGCCGGTAATGGTCTTGCGCGCGAACGCCGCCTGCACCGGCGCGAACCAGTCACGGTCCATGGCTTCAACCGCCAGCATCCAGTCGTGGCGCTGGTTGGCGCGCAGCGCCCTGGTGGCGCTGTGCAGCACGACCAGGGTGTTGAGCTCACTGAAAGGCAGGCCGGAATAGCCGGATGGCAGATTGTTCAGCGGCAGCTTGGCTTTCATGGCGAGGCCGCGCGCCAGGGCGAGCTTGGCGACCACGAGTTCATGGCGATTGGGATTTTTCGGCGGCGGCGTCAGGCGCGGCGGGCGGATTTCGTTGCGCGAATTTTGCACGCCGAGCATGCGCGCCGGATTGGCCGGCTTGATGTTGCTGCGCAGGGCCGCAAAACTGCCGGCGCCCCAGAACCAGATGCCATTGATCGGCAATTCGCCGCGAGACTCACGCGCCGTGTTCACCGGATGGTCGTTCAGCAACATCTGCAATTCATTCTGCAGGCCGCGCCAGTTGATCTTGCCGCCGCCGTGTTGAGGCAGGTGCTCGAACACCGAGCCGCCGCTGACTTTCCACAGCGGCGTCGTTTCCGGCATCTCGTCGGTGGGGACGCGCAGATACCAGCGGGCGGCATCGCGCACTTCAATTTTTAAACCATCGTTGGCCAGATGCGCGTTCAGGGTGGCAGCGATGGCAACGGCTTCCTCTAGTGTCGGCTCGATCACATGCGAATCCATCAATTGCACATTGTCGCGGCTGATGTGCAAATGCACCGGGTCGGCGCGCAGCCAGGTGTCCTCGCCCGGCTCGCCGCCATCGGCCAGCAAGGTGAGCGGGGCGATCGGGTTGGTATAAATCACCTTCAGGCCGAGTTCGCCGAGGCAGGCTTCCTCGAGGAAACGGCCGCCGGAGCGAGCCAGTGTCGATTGCGCGAGCAGGGTCTGCAAGCCGGGCATGGCCGGCAGATCGCGGCGGGAAATGAACGCTTCGGGAGGAATCAGGTCTGCTGCAAGTATCGTAAGTTTCATGCGGCAATTTTACATGGCCGTTTGTGGCAAACTCCCCGCCTGTTGTGTTTATTCGGAATCTGCTTTGCGCTCACTCTCGCTTTTCATCGGCCGCCGCTACCTGCGCGCCAAACGGCAAAACAATTTCATCTCCTTCATCTCGCTGGTGTCGATGGCGGGCATCGCCCTGGGCATCGCCGCGCTGATCATCGTGTTGTCGGTGATGAACGGCTTCCAGAAGGAAGTGCGCGCCAAGATCCTCGGCGTGGCCGCGCATATCCAGATCAACGGTTTCGAGGACGGCCTGCATAACTGGCGCGAGGTGATGGACAGCACGCGCAAGCATCCCGAGGTGGTCGGCGTGGCGCCGTTCGTGATGGGGCAGGGATTGCTGGTGCTGGGTCAGACGGTGCGCGGCGTCGGCATTCGCGGCATCGAACCCGCGCAGGAAAATGAAGTCGCCGATCTCGGCCGCGATATGCGCGCCGGCGACATCAATGCGCTGAAGCCGGGCGAGTACGGCATCGTGCTCGGCTCCGAGCTGGCGCGCGCCCTGCAGGCGCAAATGGGCGGCAAGGTGCAGCTGGTGGTGCCGCAGGGCAGCGTGACCCCGGCGGGCATGGTGCCGCGCATGCGCAATTTCACCGTGGTTGGCATCTTCAACTCCGGCCACTTCGAATATGACCTGAACCTGGCGCTGATCCACATCCGCGATGCGCAGGTGCTGTACCGCCTGGAAGACAACGTCAGCGGCGTGCGCCTGAAAGTGAAGGACCTCGATCGCGCCCCGCTGATCGCGCGCGAACTGGCGCGGTCGATGCGCGTCGATGGCTATATCACCGACTGGACGCAGCAGAACGCGACCTACTTCCGCGCGGTGCAGATCGAAAAACGCATGATGTTCATCATCCTTACCCTGATCATCGCGGTGGCCGCCTTCAATCTCGTTTCCACCCTGGTGATGGTGGTGACCGACAAGCATCCCGATATCGCCATCCTGCGCACCCTCGGCGCCTCGCCCGGCACCATCATGAAAATTTTCGTGGTACAGGGCGCCATGGTCGGCATGATCGGCACCGCCATCGGCGTGATCGGCGGCGTACTGCTGGCGTTGAATGTATCGGCGGTGGTATCGGGCATCGAGCATCTGTTCGGCTTTCACATTCTCGATCCCGGCGTGTATTTCATTTCCGAATTGCCGTCCGATCTGCACTGGGACGATGTCGGCTTCATCGCCCTGATTGCGTTCGCGATGGCCCTGGTGGCGACGCTTTATCCGAGCTGGCGCGCATCCAAGGTCAACCCGGCGGAGGCGCTGCGCTATGAGTAAGGTAAATGAGGCCGCCGTGCTGTCTTGCCGCAATCTGGTCAAGACCTTTCATCAGGGCGCGGTCGATGTGCCGGTATTGCGCGGCATCGATTTCAGCGTCGGGCCCGGCGAGACCATCGCCATTGTCGGCGCGTCCGGCTCGGGCAAGAGCACCTTGCTGCATATTCTGGGCGGGCTCGATGCGCCGACTGCGGGCGAGGTATCGCTGCTGGGCGAGCGCATGGATCAATTGTCGGCGGTGGCCCAGGGCCATTTGCGCAACAAGGCGCTGGGCTTCATTTACCAGTTCCATCATTTGCTGCCGGAATTCACCGCGCTGGAAAACGTGGCGATGCCGCTGTGGATCGCCGCGCATGAACGCGGCGAGTCCCCAGCCGATATCCACGCGCGCGCCGCCGATATGCTCAATGACGTCGGCCTCGCGCATCGCCTGACCCACAAGCCGGGTGAGCTCTCCGGTGGCGAACGTCAGCGGGTGGCGGTGGCGCGCGCGCTGGTGACGCATCCCGCCTGCGTGCTGGCCGACGAGCCCACCGGCAATCTCGATCGCGGCACGGCGGACCAGGTGTTCGAGCTGATCATGCGGCTGAACGCGAAATACCACACCGCCCTGGTGATGGTGACGCATGATCCGCAGCTGGCGGCGAAGATGAGCCGCCGGCTGGTGATTTCGGATGGGAAGTTGGGGTAGGTCCCCGCTCTTCTGCCAGCAATCGAGGCGATCTCCAAACCGTCACTGTCATCCCGGATTTAATCCGGGATCCAATTTTTGCAACCACGCGAGTGCAAACTAAATTGGGCCCCGGACTAAATCCGGGATGACAGTGAAGGGTTGAAGGTTGCCTCATTGGTCGCCGAACGAAAATCGTAGAACGCCATTTGGCGCGCCTTTCGAGGCAAAAACGCCTGGAAAGCCGCGCCAATACTAGAGTTTCACTTTCCCCACATACACATCCGCCGGCTGCCAGCGAAACCGCTTCAGATCGATTTTGCCCTCGGCGCTGATCGCAACCCCTTCGTTTTCCAGCAGTACCTTCTGATAATCGTCACCGCCGGATTGCCAATCCTTCAGCCGCAAACTGATACGGCCTTGCGCATTGATCACGCGCTGCCATGGCAGCTTGAAATTGTCCGGTGTGTTGCGCAGGGCGGTGCCGACTTGCCGGGCGCCGCGCGGAATGCCGGCGAGGGCAGCGATTTGCCCATAGGTGGCGACTTTGCCTTTGGGGATTTTCCGGATGACGGCGTAGATCTGCGCGTATTTTTGCGCGACGGTTGGTTTGGCAGCGACCATTTTGTCGCCGTCAGTAAACCGAGGGCACCGGTTCCAGCGAGCGCCACAGATACCAGGTCGCCACCGTGTTCCAGGGCGCCCAGCGTTCCTGATAGGCCAGCACTTCGGCTTTGCTCAGGCGTTCGCCATTGTGGAAGTGTTTTTCGATGGCGCGCACCAGGCCGATATCGTCGACCGGAAACACATTGCCGCGCATCAGGTAAAAAATCAGGAACATCTCCGCGCTCCAGCGGCCGATGCCCTTGACGCGCACCAGGTCCTCGATCACTTCATTGTCGCTCATATGCGGCCAGCGGCGCGTGTTGACCAGCTTGTCGTCGAAATGGCGCGCCAGGTCCTTGAGATAGACCACCTTACTGCCGGAAAGGCCGCAGGCGCGCATCGCGTCGACTTCCATGGCGAGGATGGCCGGCGGTGAGATCGCATCGGCGGCCTCGACCACGCGATTCCACACCGATTGCGCGGCCTTCACCGAAATCTGCTGGCCGACAATGGCGCGCGCCAGGGTCGAGAAGGCATTGCCGCGCGAACGCAGATTGGCGGCCGGGTATTGCTTGACCAGGCCGCGCATCAGCTTGCAGCGCTTGGAGAGATCGCGGCAGGCTTCCTGCCAGTAGTCGGGAGTCATGGTTTGTCCAGAGCGTGTTTGAGGGCGTTCTTTTGCGCCAATCGGCGTTGGCGATTCTTCCACATTTTCGAGATCGCGCAACGCCAGATGATGAGCGTGCCGAAATAGCCGAGGATGGCGCTGATGGTTGCCTGGATGGCGAGGCCGATCAGCAGCGTATCGCCCAGCGAGATAAACCAGTGGAACAGCTGCGGCAGCACGTTCCAGATGTCGCTCAGCGTCCAGTTGAATTCGGGCGGCGGCAGCATATTGCCGTGCTCGCCCGTGACCAGCGCGCCGATCTGGTACGCCAGCAGGTAGAGGGGGACGAAGGTCAGCGGATTGGTGTACCAGGTGGCGAACATGGCTGCCAGGATATTGGCGCGCAGCGGAACGGCGATCAGCAGCGCCGCCAGCATTTGCACCGGCCCCGGGATCAGCCCGGTGACGAGGCCGATGGCGATCCCCAGGGCCACGCCGCGCCGATGCATATGCCAGAGTCGCGGATGCCCCAGCCATGGCGTCAGGAAGCGCAGGTATTTATTGCCGGTGATGGATTCCGGTTTGGGCAGATTGTCGCGGAGGAAGCGTTTCATGGCTCAGCCGGCAGTGCCGGGCGCTGCTTTCATGTCGTCAAAGACGAAGGGGACTGCGTTAGGCCGGGGGCGCCGGTGCCGGCTGCTGGCCGGCGAAGCGATTGGACTGCGCTTCACGCCAATTTGACTACCGAATCCATTGCCGGGAAATCCAGAAGAATTATAACGTGCGCTCCCTGACCCTCGGCCTGCTGATTGGGGCATTCCTGCTGCAAGGCATGGCCAGCCTCCCTCTGGACGGCAGCGGCTGGTGGCTGACGGCAGGCGCCGCTCTTGCCGCCCTTGTTGCGCTTGCCTACATCGGTCTGGCGAGGATTGCGGCGCGCCGTGCCCAGCAGGGCATCGCCGCGAAATGCGCCGGGGTCGTGACCATCTTACTTGCCGGCAGCCTGCTGGGTTTCAGCTATGCGCACTGGCGCGCCGATCTGCGCCTGGCCGATGAATTGCCGCGCGAATGGGAAGGCCGCGATGTGCAGGTCGTCGGCATCGTCGCCAGCCTGCCCACGCTGAACGAACGCGGTACGCGTTTCGAATTCGATATTGAAAAAACACTGACGCCGGAAGCCACACTGCCGCCGCATATTTCGATCACCTGGTATGTCGAATTGGCGCATCAAGGAAAAAGCGGAAAAGAAGACGAGGCGACCAAACCCCCGCTCGAGATCAAACCCGGCGAGCGCTGGCAATTGACGCTGCGCCTGCGCCGCCCGCATGGCACGCAAAATCCGCATGGCTACGATTTCGAGGCCTGGGCTCTCGAACGAAATATCCGCGCTACGGGTTATGTGCGCAGCAAAGGCGTCAACCAGTTACTGGGCGGCCATGCCGGCGGCATCGGAACGCACATCGACCGCCTGCGCCTGTCGATTCGCGAACGCATGAACGCGGTGCTCAAGGACAAACCCTATGGCGGGGTGCTGGTGGCGCTGGCCATCGGCGAACAGAACGCGATCCCCGCCGAGCAGTGGCGCGTGTTCTGGCGCACCGGCGTCGGCCATCTGATGTCGATTTCTGGCCTGCATATCACTATGGTGGCCAGCCTGCTGTACTGGCTGGCGTTCCGTATCTGGGCGCGTATTCCCGCGCTCGCATTGCGCCTGCCCGCGCAACGTGCCGCCGTGCTGGCGGGCGCGGTCGCGGCATTGAGCTATTCTCTGGTCGCCGGATTTTCCGTACCCACGCAGCGCACCCTGTTCATGCTCTCCGCCGTCGCGGTGGCGCTATGGATGGGCCGCGCCACCTCGCCGTCGCGGGTATTGAGCTGGGCGTTGTGCGCGGTGTTGCTGCTCGACCCCTGGGCCGTGCTGACGCCAGGATTCTGGCTCAGCTTCGGCGCGGTTGCCGCCATTTTCTACATCACCGCGCATCGCACCGGCGAAATGTCGTCCCTCAAGGGTGCGGTGCTCACGCAGCTCGCGGTCACGCTCGGCCTGCTGCCGATGACCCTCGCGCTGTTTCAGGAAGTTTCGGTGGTCTCGCCCATCGCCAACGCCTTCGCCATTCCTCTGATCAGCCTGGTGGTGGTACCGATCACCTTGCTGGGCGCGGTGCTGCCCTTCGATTGGCTGTTGTTGCTGGCGCATGAACTGATGTCCTGGTGCTACCTCGCCCTGCAATGGCTGGCCGCCACACCCAATGCCGTCTGGCAAAGCCATGCGCCGCCGCTGTGGACGGTGGCGCTCTCCTTGATCGGCTGCGCCTGGCTGTTGCTGCCGCGCGGCCTCAGCACACGCAGCTTTGGTTTTGTTTTCGTGCTGCCCATGTTCCTTGTGTTGCCGCCCGCACCGCAGGCCGGCGAGTTGTGGGTGACCCTGCTCGACGTCGGCCAGGGCCTCGCCACCGTGGTACGCACTGAACATCACACCCTCGTCTACGACACCGGCCCCAGCTACAACCCCGACAGCGATTCCGGCAACCGCATCGTCGTGCCGTATCTCAGAGGCGAAGGCATCCGCGAACTCGATGCCCTCATCGTCACCCATGACGATGACGACCACAGTGGCGGCGCCCGATCGATCATCGCCGCGCGCAATCCCAAATGGGTGCTGACCTCGCTGGAAAAAGATCGTGACATCCTCGCTGGCGCCAATGAGGTGCTGCGCTGCGACGATCGCGACGACTGGCAATGGGACGGCGTGAATTTCGACATCATCCATCCAGTGAAAGACAACTACAGCGAGGGCAATCGCAAGATCAACGATCTCGGCTGCGTGCTCAAGATCAGCGCGTCCGGCGGCTCAATCCTGTTCACGGCGGATGTGGAAAAGAAGGGTGAAATCGAAATGCTGGAGCGCACCAGCGCCGCGCTGAAAGCCGATGTGATGGTGGTGCCGCATCATGGCAGCAAGACCTCGTCGACTGAAGTTTTTCTCGATGCCGTGCAACCCAAGGTGGCACTGATTCCCGTGGGTTACCGCAATCGCTTTCGGCATCCCAACAAGGAGGTGATGGCCAGGTATCTCGAACGCGGAATTACCATCTATCGCACGGATGAATTGGGTGCGCTGACCTTGAAGTTTGCGGTGGATGCGAAGGGTGTGCCGGTGGTCAGCGGGTATCGAAATGAGCGGCGGCGGTATTGGCTGGATCTGCCTGCTAAGGAAGAGCGCGTGCTGGAGTGAAAAACGTAGAACGCCTATTGGCGCGGCGTTTGGGGCATTTTTGCTCGGGAAGGCGTGCCAAATGGTGTTCTACGATTTTTATAATTACAACCAGTGAGGCGTCGGTCATACCGAGGTCTGTCTCCCCGGATTTAGTCCGGGGCCCAATTTTGGTCAAAGCCGTGGGGTCGTCAGCAGATTCGCGCGATCACTACAGCCTGCAAACCCACATCGGCAGGTAGTAGACGCGCCGATGAACTTTATCTAAGCTGCTCTGTACTCGTTCTTAGGCTCAATTGAGGGCATGCGTGAAGACGGCACACCCATTCCGCCTGTTGCGGGTCGTATCGAATATGCCGACATTGCGGCGAGACTTCTGATACGAAATGTGTTGGCGAAAACAAATTGAACTTGGCACCTTTTATCCAAACGTTAGAGCGCTTATATGACTGATGCTCACAGAGAATCTTGCCGAAGACAACATCGTGTGCTTGGCCATTTCCTTGCTGTGCAAGCATGGCTCCGTGGACTTGAATGCGTAGTTCTTGTTCGTGGTGATTTAGAGGTTTTTCTCAACTTGGAGCGGTTCAAGTCAACTCGCGTTTCTTGGCTTCGAGAAGACCTCAATCCATGGTTCCCAAAACAGTTCGTTTATAACTCATCTGCATCGCCGTCCTCACTTCACAGTTTGTTTCTATCACGAGTGCCAATCGAACCGTTTTTGCCACTAGGCACTATGACAACTGAAAAGCGAATAGCCGGCGTCAAACCTGGCGGCCCGAAGACAGAGCGGCTCTCGCAAGACAGCGCCAACTCAAAGCCGCCCTCCGAGCGAGATATTGTTCGCTACTTGGCTGTCCTTGATAGCGGACTCGATCAGCCTATTGTATTAAAAGCAGTTAAGGCAGGAGCGTGATACCGAATGCGTGCAATAGCCCGCTGCCCTGGAAAAATGGTGTCTACCCCTTTAATATGTTCCATACATTTGTTTTTAAGAAGGGGTTTAATCATGAGCATGATCAAGTACGTAACAGCTTTCACAATGGTGGCGGCTATTGCAATTTCTCCGACAGCAATGGCCGATACGGTAAAGAAGGGATTGGTTGCATGCGTAAGCGAAGAACTACTTGATGAGGCCATAGGCTACGCCGTAAAAAAGGATAACAATGGGTTGATGCAATTGCTCATGTCAGGAAAATGTACTGTCTTGAAAGTAGGCGAACAGGTTTCCGTCATTAGTCCGGGATTTATTACGGCAACGATTCGCTATAGAGGAGTCAAGATGTTTACTCCGTCAGAGGCGGTGCGCTAATTACACTACTTGTCGCACTTTAAAGTTGAATTCGCAAAATTAGGGGAAAAGTCTTAGAGGGTAATTTGGAATTTTCATGGGGATCATCAATTGAAAAAAATAACATTGGTTGTTCTGATTTCGATATTTTACATTTCTGGATTTGCGGTTGAGCCACCGCCGAAGAAAAAAATGGAAATGGATCAAAAGGTGGCAACGCCAAAGAAAGCTACCTTGCGGATGGCGCTATCGCCGCTGGAGCCAAGTGTTTTAGACGCCGGCAAATTAGGTCCAACGTATAGCGGCCTACCACCGCTGGTCATTGCGAATGCGTTAGATAAAATATTGCGTATCGAAAAGGGAGAGTTTGAAACGACGGCGGATTTTGAAGTACGCAAAGCAAGTCAGTTGTCAGGCAAATATATTCAAAACTTGAAACTAAGTGATATTCACGCGTTTTCTACAATTGTCCGCAAAATGGACAGCTACAAAGAGGGCATCAGTTACAAATTTGATGCCGACAATTCTGAAGTTGGCATATTCGTGGCGCCAAGGGCGATCAAGCCAAATGGAATTGGCGGACCAATTGCGAGGGGGCGTTCGCGTGATGAAATAGTAGATACAGGCACGCAAAGACTGAATAGAGCGTCACTGGATACTTTCGAACTATTCACTCGAGAAACTGAGAGCCGGGATTATGAGGGTAGCAACGCGTATGGCGCTAAGGTTACAGTACATAAGACAGTCAGCGATGTCATTAAGCTGGGCGCAACTTCACTCAGATTGTTTACGCTGACAATGGAAGTCCGCGGGGAACCTGTTCCCGGGGCAAAATTCAAACTTGAAAGTAGCAGGGCGATTAAAGAGTTGCCATTAATGAGGGCGCTATTTGTTGCAAAATTAGTTTCACCATATCTTGAATATGATTTCCAGCATTTCACACCAACCAAAGATGATCCATACGACTTTACAAGTAAAGTAAAAATCATTCGGGGAGACATTGACGAAATTGTGATTTTTTCTGGTTTAACGGGCGAGATATTTGTTCGCATTCCTAACCAGAATCCATAATTTTTGGCTTTTCAGGAATTGTCCACTTTAAGTGCAACTAAACCTGGGGGTTCGAAAAGGAAACCTCAGGGGCAGAGTGAATAATTTTTAACTAAACTTGGCCATCAAACAAATCCGTTGTTGTAGCATTCAAAATCTTGAGGGTTAATCCAAATCGCAGGCTCAGCCCTTGCCTTTTGCCTAAGACCATTCAGTTCGGGGCTCTTTTGTTTGTAAATGCCATAAGCTAGCCGACAATGTTAGCGTGGAATTCAATTCGTCATAACCTGCAATCCCACCTCGGCAGGTAGTAGACGGGGCAACAAACGTTACCTAAGCTGGGCCGTTCTCGGGTATCGCCCGAAACTCCAGCGGCGTTTAATGCATTTACAGTTGCGACAGTAGCCCAGGCATCAGATGGTAGAAAATCGAAAAAAATTGCACCGCCGACCGCTCGTATTCAATTCGACAAATTTAAGCTATATTTCGCGCGGAAATGTTGTTCAACAAAAGGACATGCGCCCTGGAAGTTCCAAAGGCCCATGCGATTATTAATTTTATAGAAAGCGCTGCCATGAAATCGATCCTCAGGCTCCTCATTTTGGCTACCTTGCCTCTTTATTTTGCTGGATGCGCCACCGAATCGTCGCAGGCGCTGGTTACGACCCAGGTCAACTCGGCCAAGTCCGTTTATAACGGCCCCAGGGGAAGCCTGGCGGTTGGCAAGTTCGATAATCGCTCCAGCTTCATGCGCGGACTATTCTCGGATGGCGTCGACCGGCTCGGCGGGCAGGCCAAAACCATTCTGATCACGCATCTGCAGCAATCCAATCGCTTCAACGTGATGGATCGCGACAATATGGAAGAAATCAAGCGCGAGGCCGGCCTCACCGGCAAGGTGCAAAAAATCAAGGGCGCTGATTACGTGCTCACTGGCGACGTCACCGAATTCGGTCGCAAGGAAACCGGCGACCACCAGCTGTTCGGCATCCTCGGCCGCGGCAAATCGCAGGTTGCGTACTCGAAAGTGGCACTCAATGTCGTCAACGCGCAAACCTCGGAAGTTATTTTCTCGGTGCAGGGCGCGGGCGAATTCGCCCTGTCGAACCGGGAGGTCGTCGGCTTCGGCGGCACCGCCAGCTACGACTCCACCTTGAACGGCAAGGTACTCGACCTCGCCATTCGCGAAGCGGTCAATCGTCTGGTCGAAGGCATCGATAGCGGCGCCTGGAATCTCAAAACCGTTCAATAGGGATGCCGAAGATAATGACAAAAAAAACGAACTTCGCCCTGCTGGGCGCGATAATGCTTTTGTCGGCTTGTGCGACCAAGGAAACACTTTATTATTGGGGAAACTATCAGCCGCAGATCTATGCGCAATATAGCGATCCGGGAAAAATTCCTGTCGAAGAGCAGCTGGCAAAGCTCGAAGCCGATTACCAAAAAGCACGCTCGCTCAACAAGCCGGTGCCGCCCGGCTATCACGCGCATACCGGCTATCTGTATTTTCAGCTCGGCAAAATGGATCAGGCCCTGCAATCGTTCGAGACTGAAAAGACCTTGTATCCCGAGTCGAAAATCTACATGGATCGTTTGATCGCCACCATCAAAAATAAAAGGAAGGTATGAATACGCTGATCAAAAGACTCACGCTGCTCGCCGGCTGCCTGTTGCTGGGCGCATGTGCGGCGCCGGCCAAATACGACTACACCGCATTCAAGCTAAGCCGGCCAAAGTCGATCGTGGTTTTGCCGCCGCAGAACAATTCGCCGGATATCCGCGCGACCTACAGCCTGTATTCCACGGTGACGTTTCCGCTTGCGGAGTCCGGCTACTATGTGTTCCCGGTCACGCTGGTCGACCAGACCTTCAAGCAGAACGGCATGATGAACCCCGGCGAAATGCACCAGGCGCCGATCAATAAAATCAGGGAAATCTTCGGCGCCGATGCGACGCTGTACATCACCATTGATCAGTATGGCGGCTCCTACAAAGTCATTTCCAGCGAGGTCAGGGTTACGGCGGGCGCGAAACTGGTCGACAACAGGACCGGCGCACTGTTATGGGAAGGAAAGGCCACCGCTTCCGATGCCGAGGGGCAGAACAGCGGCGGCGGCGGCATCGTCGGCCTGCTGGTCACCGCAGTCGTCAAACAAATGGTCAGCAATATCGGCGATCCGGGCTATCGAGTAGGGGCGATCACAAACGCGAGATTGTTGAATGTGCATCCGAACAACGGCATTCTTTACGGGCCGCGCTCGCCTGCCTACCAGACGGATTGATGTCCGATCATTTTCCCGCCAATTAAAAAGCCACCTGCCGGTGGCTTTTTAATATTTGCATGCAATCCATGCGCGCTAGGCGGCCAATCATTGCGTGCCGCGCCAGATCGCGCGTGACCAGATTCTTGCGCGGAGAACGCTTAACCGAGTGACATGAGGGTCAGCGACGATTTTGCTCGGTTGACTCAGCGACAAACTCAAACCCGATTGATATCGGCACTCTCAAGAACCCGCCTGCCCGCCCCAACCTTCGCCACCCTCAGCATCGCCCGCCCCAGCTTCTCCGTCGTCGTCACGTACTTCGGAAACCAGGCATTCAATGCCGGCATCAGCGGCGCCATCAGGCCATACAAAATCCGGTAGGACCGCGTCTTTGACTTGATGCCGTGCATCGGCTGAATGGCGCCCGGGCGGAACATATAGGCGGCCTTGAATGGCAGGCGCAGCAGCGCATTTTCGGTCTTGCCCTTGACGCGCGCCCACATGCTGCCGCCGCGCTCGCTGCTGTCGGTGCTGGCGCCGGAGACGTAGATGAAGGTCATGCCGGGGTTGAGCTTGACCAGGGTCTCGGCGGCGGCGATGGTGAAATCGTAAGTGATGCGCGAATATTCCGCTTCGCGCATCCCGGCCGAGGAAACGCCGAGGCAGAAGAAGCAGGCGTCGTAGCCGGAAAGCTGGCTGGCGATGGCGGAATAGTCCGCCAGGTCCGCGTGCACGATTTCACGCAATTTGGCGTGCTGCCGGCCGCTCGTGCTGCGGCCGATGATGAGTACGTTTTGCACATCCGCATCGCGCAGGCATTCGCGCAACACGCCTTGTCCGACCATGCCGCTCGCGCCGAAAAGAATGATATTCATTGGGTTCCATAAAGTGAAAAATCGGGTTGGTTCATCTGATCACCTTGATGCATCTTGCCTGACTTCAAGATGTCGGGGCCGTGATGGGTGACGATGTCGGTTACTGTGGGATGATTTTTGCAGGCCCAGGCGGGGCGAAAAATACAAAACGCCATTTATCGCGCTTTCCAGAGCAAAAATGCCCGGGAAAGCACGGTAAATGGCGATCTGCATATTCAAATTTTTCTTTCATGCCGATGGGCCGCCTGAAAAATAGGTGAAACCCTTAGCGAATCCTACCTGCGCAGGTAGGTTCATTGCCTACTGCGGCATGCTACAAGAGACAGGTGTAATGCAGCCCGATGTTTTGAGTGCCGTGCGGCCCTGATCGTCAGGCGGGCACATCATGTTTCGCCGCGTCGTTCCATCGCCGTTAAATTCATCGATTACGCTATCGCGCTACCGACATTTTCTTGCTACTGTTAGCGCTGTTCTTGACTTCCGCAAATGCAACAAGAAGCGCAGGAAGCCGAAAGACACCGTGTTTGATGGCGTTTCACACGCCATAGCTGCGCAGAAATCAGAAACACCGGGGGGTATATATGAATGCAGATTCATCGCCACTACGCGTGATTCGACCGGTTCATTTCCGTTTTTTGGTGCGAACAGCATTGCTCGCCAGGCAATGTGCGCTCAGCGGTTTATCGCTGGCCATTGCAGGGACGGCGCTGATGAGCGCGGATGCCCGCGCTGCCCCTTCGCCGATGGATTCCCTTAACGATCTCACCATTGAACAATTGAGCAACATCGAGATCACTTCGGTCTCGAAGCGGGCCGAGCGGCTCGCCGACGCTCCGGCCTCCGTGTTCATCATCACCGGGGAAGATATCCGGCGTTCGGGCGTGACCAGCCTGCCCGATGCGCTGCGTCTCGCCCCCAATCTGCAGGTTGCGCAAACCAAGTCCAGCGGTTATTCGATCACGGCGCGCGGATTCAACAGCAGTTCCGCCAATAAATTGCTGGTACTGATCGACGGCCGCTCGGTCTACACGCCCCTGTTCTCGGGAGTGTTCTGGGATGTGCAGAATGTGGTGCTGGAGGACGTTGAACGCATCGAGGTCATCAGCGGTCCGGGCGGAACGCTATGGGGAACCAATGCGGTAAACGGCGTCATCAATGTGATCACCCGTTCCGCGAAAGACACGCAGGGCGTGATGGTTGCGGCGGGTGGCGGCAACCGGGAAACCGGCGCCGCCGCGCGCTACGGCGGGAAACTGGGCGATCACGGCAGCTTCCGCGTTTACGGCAAATATTTCGATCGCGATCACACTGCCAAGGAAAATGGCGGTGCGGTGGACGACGGCTGGTACATGGGGCAGACGGGCTTCAGGGCCGACTGGGCCCATGCGGACGATCAAATCATGCTGCAGGGCAATGCCTATCGCGGCGCGGAAGCCCAGCCCCTGCCGGGCGTGATTTCAATTTCAACGGTAAAGCTGGCGTTTAGCGAAATCCCGCTGTCGGGCGCGAACCTGACCTCGAGCTGGACCCATCGCCTCGAGGGCGGGGCCAGCCTCACCTTGCAGGCTTACTACGACCGTACCGAGCGCACGGTGCCGCCGACATTCGCCGAAAAGCTCGATATCGCGGACGTGCAATTCCAGCACTCATTGCAGCCGCTTGGCGTGCATGCCCTGGTGTGGGGGGCGGGCCATCGTTATAGCCGGGACCGGCTGGACAACAGCCAGGCTTTTGCGTTCCTGCCCGCCCGCCTCAATCAGAAATGGTCGAGCCTGTTCGGGCAGGACGAAATAAGTTTGCATCAGGATGTGCGGCTGACCATTGGCGCGCGTATTGAGCGCAACGATTACACCGGCAACGAGTTTCTGCCCAGTGCGCGGCTGGCATGGAAGTTCGCCCCCGATCATCTGCTGTGGACGGCGGCTTCGCGCGCCGTGCGTTCGCCTTCCCGGTTTGACCACGATCCGTATGTCCCGGCCAAGCCGCCGTTCCTGCTTGCCGGCGGTCCGGATGTCCGCTCCGAATTGGCAAATGTTTTCGAGATCGGTTATCGCGGTCAACCCGTCAAGGACTTCTCCTATTCGGTGACCGCGTTTTATGCCGCCTACGATCATCTGCGAACGCAGGAAATCGCGCCGAGCCGCACATTCTTTTTGTTTTCCAGCCTGATGGAAGGCAAGGAAAACGGCGTCGAAATGTGGGGCGCCTACCAGGCGACGAGCATCTGGCGCTTGAGCGGTGGCCTGATGGGGCTGAGAGAAAGATTGCGGCTCAAGGACGGCAGCAACGATGCAACGGCGGTCAGCGGCGCCGGCCGCGATCCGGCGCAGACCTGGATGCTGCGCTCGACGCTCGACCTGCCCAGGCAGAGCGAATTCGATGTCATGGTGCGCCGCGTCAGCGCGTTGTCGGCCCCGGCAGTGCCGTCTTATACCGCCGTCGATGCCCGCATCGGGTGGAAGCCGCGCCCGGACCTGGAACTCTCGCTCACCGGGCAAAACTTGTTCGGCGGACATGCGGAATTCAGCAGCGTTTCGACGCGCAGCGAACTGAAACGCAGCGTGTTCTTCAAGATTCTGAGCCGTTTTTGATGACTCGTGAACCCCACCAACCAGTGTCGCGCCATACCGAATGCGCCGATAGCCGGCTTCAGTCCGCCCCCTCATGAATACGCACGCACAGCCGGTCATGGAAATATCGCGGGTCTCCGTTGCGGCGACGGCCGCCAACAGGCGATTTATTCGTGGCTGGGCTTGTTGCTGGAAACTCTTTTGGCCGATAGGGCTGCTGCTCGCGTTGAGCATGGAATCCAGCATGGCCAGGGCGCAGGAATCATCGCTCGAGTATGCGATCAAGGGAGCTTATCTGTTCAAATTCGGCGACTTTGTCGAATGGCCGGAAGCCGTGTTCGCTCAGCCCAATGCGCCGTTCGTGATCGGCATTCTCGGCGAAGATCCTTTCGGCCCCAATCTGGATCAGAGTCTGCACAACCGCTCGGTGCAGGGAAGGCCGATCGTTATCAAACGGTATGAACGCGTCGAAGAGGCCAAGAGCGCGCAAATCCTGTACCTCGGCCAGGGGCTGCAGGAGCGCAAGGAAGCGGTCCTCGCCGAGTTGCGCAAAACAAACACCCTGACCGTGAGCGACAAGTATCGCCAGGCCGGCGCCATGATCAATTTCGTGCTCGAGGAAAACAAGGTTCGTTTCGAAATCGATGCGGCCGCCGCGCAACAGGCCGGTCTCAAGATCAGTTCAAAACTGTTGAGCCTTGCGAAGGCAAGGGGAAAAAATGAGTAGCGGCGGGCAGGGAGGCGGAAATGTCCTGGTTCGCTAATCTGTCGATCCGCGCCAAGCTGTTCGGGATCGTTCTGCTGACGACCAGCATGGCGTTGGTCGTCGCCGGGCTGATGATCGTCGTTTACGATTCGGTCGCGTTCAAGCAGCAGAAGCTCAACGATATGTCCACGCAGGCGGACATGATCGGCGCCATCAGCAGCGCGGCGCTGATATTCAACGACGCCAAGGCGGCACAGGAATATCTGGCCACGCTCAAGGCGCTGCCGGAGGTGGTGGCAGCGACGCTGTACGACGACAAGGGCAAGGTATTTGCAATCTACTCGCGGACCGCGAATGCCGGCTATCGGCCCCCGGCGGTGGAACTCGATGGATCGCGGGTCGACGATGATGATTTGCTGCTGTTCAGGCCCGTCAAATATGGCGGGGAAACCATCGGCATGGTGCATCTGCGGGTGAGCATGGGGCAGAAAGCGCGCCTGGTTCGCTATGCGGGCGTGGTGATAGCCCTGCTGATCGGCGCGATGTTGTTCGCGTTGTTGTTGTCGGCCAGATTGCAGGACGTCATTACCAAACCTTTGTTGGAAGTCACCGACGTCGCCAAGTATGTGATCAGGCATCAGGACTATTCGCCCCGTGTAGTGAAGCGCGGCCATGATGAAATCGGCGTGCTGATGGAAGCGTTCAATCAGATGCTGGACCAGATCCAGGCACACAATGCGGCGCTGGAAGCGGCCAATCTTGCGCTGCAGTCGGAAGCCGCGGAGCACAAGGCGGTGCGCAACGAGGTTGCCGCGCTGAATCGCGATCTGGAAAAACGCGTCGGCGAGCGCACCATGGAGCTGGAGGCGGCCAACCGTGCCAAGAGCACCTTCCTCGCCACCATGAGCCACGAGATCCGCACGCCGATGAACGGCATACTCGGCATGCTCGAACTGCTGAGCCTGACGAATCTGGACGGCAACCAGCGCACCAAGCTCGGGTTGGTGCGCGAATCGAGCAAGTCGCTGTTGCGCATCCTGGACGACATCCTCGATTTTTCCAAGATCGAAGCCGGGAAGCTGGAGGTTCGCCCCGAAGTCGCCTCGATCCGGGACGTGATCGACAGCGTGCATAACATCTACACCGGCAATGCCAGCAGCAAGGGCCTGCAGATCAGGCGCAGCGTCGACCCGCAAATCAGCCCCGCGCTGCTGGTCGACCCTTTGCGGCTGCGGCAGATCCTCAACAACCTGGTCAGCAATGCGCTCAAATTCACCTCCCAGGGCTGGGTGGAAATCCGCGCGGAACTGATCGAGCGCGCCGACGGGAAGGATCGGGTGCGGTTTTCGGTGCAGGACACTGGCATCGGCATCTCCGCCGAAAATCAGCTGCGGCTGTTCCAGCCGTTCAGCCAGGGCGACGGCAATACGGCGCAGCGCTTCGGCGGCACCGGTCTGGGGCTCACCATCTGCCGGCGGCTCGCCGACATGATGGGCGGCTCGGTCGAGATG